>TARA_B110000977_G_scaffold43147_1_pt1 | contig 126183 bp, 127 predicted proteins | sample TARA_B110000977 | Tara Oceans TARA_B110000977 (sample SAMEA4397798) | marine metagenome | biome: Polar Biome; feature: [SRF] surface water layer (ENVO:00010504); material: water (ENVO:00002006), including particulate matter (ENVO:01000060) such as... | depth 5 m | reverse complement strand
TGCTTTAATGAGGTCTGCGCAACCGAGGTTTGCTCTCGTGAGGTCTGCTCCCATGAGGTCTGCTCCCATGAGGTTTGCTTCATGGAGGTTGGCATCCTTGAGATTAATTCCTCGAAGGTACACGCTTGCTAAGTTTAACCTTGGTTCATTATCTATTAATCCTCGTCTGCCGATGACTGTCAGAACTGTTTGCACATCTATTCTTGTTTGACCACTTCCGATCTGTTCAGATTCTTGTTGATACGGTGCATGCTGACGAACATAGCTACAAAGGATATCGATAATCGGTTGATAGTAATCGGAATTAACTTTTGAGAGTTTCTCCAAGGCGTAGATAGCCCCTAATCGCACTTCAATATTCGGTTTATTCTCAGCAGTGGTCGCCCCAAGTTGCTCAATAGCTTTAGTGAAGGTATCGGTAAAGCTATTACGGTCAGCAATCTCTGTATTCTTATAGGCAATTTTACTATTTTTACTGGAAAGTGTAGTCCGCCAAATAGCCATAGGGGCGCCGACTACAGCAACTATGAGAAAGGCTAAGTTTCTTAATACCTCAGAATACTGATTGAACCAGATCGCAGGTTCTTCGAATAGTTCAAGCCATGGCACGAAGTAGATACAGAGGATGAAGATACTGAAGGCAATAAAAAGCAGTATCGGTATTCGCCAAGTGGGTTTAATTGACATGTTATCTCCACATAGAGCTGTCTATATATTGGTGTAAGGGCGTATACCCAAGTCAAGAGCTTGCGCTAACTAAAGCTTATTTAGGCGCTATAAAAGGGATGTCGAAGCATAGCGGATGATTGCTGGGTGCAACGATGAGGTGCTGTTTTTTAACTGAGGTGAGTGATAAATATCACATCTGATATTGTTTAAATATCCTAATCATCGAGTGGGCTAGCTATGCGTTAAAATGGCTTTTATTTATGCGCTTGAAGTTTAAGTGCTTTGTCATCAGTTTAAGCAATGTTAATGATTTATAATATATTAATATAGTTATTTATTTATTTAATAATGTTATAAATAACTTAATAAGTAATCATTGTTAATAGTGTTGAATATCATATCTAATGATATTAACAATCTTAAATAAAGTGCGAATAATTAACACTTACGTTAATTAGATGCGAATAAGCCATGTTCTCTCGTAATTTAAGTGTTTTGGTATATTAAAATAACCATACTGCTGAGCATTTTAGAAAAAGAGTAATTCCGCTCACTATTGCTCATCATTAGAGATGCTTCCCAGCTTAGTAAGCCTTTTCTATGCAGCTAACAATAGATTAAGATCGCTTAGCAATTAATTTATGGAGTTAAGCGTGTCCGATATAGAGATTCAGCCCTCAGAACAACAGTTCAATGTATTTGGTGAGAAATTATTAGAATGTAGTTGTCAGCCGATGACTGGCTTCTATCGTGATGGACTGTGTCGAACACAAGCCCAAGATGTGGGCTCGCATACGGTATGTGCTCAGGTCACGTCGGAGTTTCTGGACTACTCTTTGCAGCAGGGTAATGACTTGATAACACCCAGACCGGAGCATGGCTTTGATGGATTAAAGCCGGGTGATCGCTGGTGTCTCTGTGCCGCGCGTTGGTTGGAAGCTTTCAGCGCAGGGAAGGCGCCGATGGTGGTGCTCGAGGCGACAAATAGAGTGGCTTTGGACATTGTGTCGCTGGCTGATTTGAAAAAGAACGCGCTAGATCTGGTTTAGTTTCGATGGCTTTAGTTTGGCATAAGGTAACGGCTGAGGCGGAGTATAAAGTCTGCTTAGCCGGTCATTCTATTCGGCTCTACCGGAATGCGGTTCTGCATAGTCAGTGGAACCCGAGAGATCCGTTTAAAGGTCAGCTCTGGGAGTTGTTTCTACTCAGCAGTTTTGATCGACAACAGCCACCTAAAAAGGTGCTGCTGCTCGGTTTGGGCGGAGGTGCTGTGGTGAAGTTATTGCAGCGTTTTTTCCCAAGTACCGAGATTGATGCGATTGAGCTCGATAAGCATCATATTAGCGTCGCCAAACGTTTCTTCAGCGTCGATAAGGGCCTGTGTAATATCGTCCATGCTGAAGCTGGAGAATGGCTGCGACAAAATCGCTCAGGGCGTTACGACCTGATTATTGATGATGTCTTTCATGAGCAAAATGGTGAACCCTTCCGTGCGATTAGCTATCAACAAGCTCACCTGCGTCGGTTACTCGGTAAACTCACTAAAGACGGTGTTTTGGTGGTGAATTTTGCTGATGCTAAGGAATGGCAAGAGGCGCGTTCTGCGTTCCGGCAACTGCCTATGGCGGCTGATTTCAATATTGGCTTAGCCGTACAAGGTCAATATCAAAATCGTATCGCCCATATTTCACGACGCGATTTGCAGGCCAAGCAATTACGCCAACAACTTGAAAGCTATGGCTTGACGAAATTTTTAAAGTATTGGCGAGATCAGACCTTTGAATACCGATTAGTGCGACGGAGTCAGTCTTAATGCGTGGCTATGTGCCACCAGACCCTGCTGGAGGTGTCTCAAAGGAACATTTTGCTGTGGTCTATGTGCCGCGTAGCAAGCGCCATCGATTCGCTGCTAACTGTGTCTCGCTGTGTGTTGATGAGGAGGAGGCTTTAGCCAAGCAAGAGCCTGCGAGTAAACGCTATGCGGCGATTGTGCTGGGCCCGTCAAAGTCGTCTGAAGGACAGTTTATCTATTATTTAGTGCAATGGCTCTAGTGTTAGAGAGACAACTTTAAACAGAGATTTTTATCTTGCTTGGTAACTATCGGCTAGCCGATAGTAGAGAGTACGCACCTCATTTCCACCGAGCATAATGACCTTCGTTTGCAACTTGCCCAGTCCGTCAGCATATTGATCTAAATTTGGCTGTGTAATATCTTTTTTGTTCATAGCAACAAAGATCACGGGATGACCCTGCCAAGCACTAGGCTGAGTCCATTGCTCATACATGGTTGCAGACTCACCTATGGCATTACGAGAGAGGATATTGTCTCTGCGCCCATCCGTATCATAAAAGTTGAGCGCACTAGCAATAGACCATTTACTTAAACTGATGACTACCGGACGCTGGCCCTTGAGGGTTTCAAGCTGATTTTCTAAGTCTGTCACTTCAGCGGCTGTAGCTCGCCAGAAATAGTGATTTGAAAGGGGTATTGTCACGCCTGGTGGCGGCCCATAGGTGGAGATATGTAAGAGTCCACCATAGAGTATGCAGAGCAGAGCAATTGAATATAGCGTTGCCTTACGCAGTGCTGATGATAAGGCGGGGAACTGCATGCCGTGACTTGGGCTCAGCAAGTGAGCCATAAAAGGAACGGCTAAAAGCCAGATCGGAGCCGTCCAGTGAAAGCGTGGGTAATAGGTCAGGCTAAAGTATATAAAGACAGTCAAGGGTAAGGCAAAAAAGCACCATACAAAGTGTTGATAATCTTTGTTGCTAGCAGCTGTTGATGCGCTAGGCTGCATTAAGGGTAGTTTAAATAGCGCCTTGATGGCTAGGTAAAAGCCAATAGGTGAGAGCAGAATCACGCTATGTAAGATCAGGTAATGTGCTGAAAACTCAATCTCACGATCAAGACGACGTACTGTCTGAAAGCTGAAAGAACTCCAGTCAGTCTGATAATTCCAAAACAAGACCGGAGAAAAGATAGCTAATGAACACAGCGCGGCAACATAAACGCGTGGATTTTTAAACCAATGTCGTGCACTGGCTTTGAATAACATCAGTAGCAATATACCCGGCAGCAACAGCACCAGCGTATATTTAGAGAGCATGCCGAGGCCAAGGACTAGGCCAAGGGGCAGCCAAGCTTCTTCTTTGTTGTGTAAAAATATTCGTGCAAGGAAGTATAAAGAGGCCATCCAAAACGTTGCTTGAAGGCTATCCGTTGTCGCAAGGAAGCCGGTGCTGAAAAAGATAGGTAAGCAGGCGATTAGCAGGCAGCTGATGAATGCGGTGGTGCGATCAAATAATAAGTCAGCTAATTTGAAAGCAAACCATAAGGTCAGCATCCCAGCGATAAAGAAGGGTAGGCGTACCGCAAATTCATTATCACCAAAGAGACTACAACTGGCTGCAATCAACCAAGCTAATAGTGGTGGGTGATCGAGGTAAGACCAGTCTAAATGCTGCGCATAAGACCAATAGTAGGCCTCATCGGGAATAAGTTCACTGCCACCGAGGTAAAGAAAGCGCAGTGCCACTATAAAGCCAACCGTGGCCGTGCTGATAACCCGCCAATTGATTGAGGTCATAGCATTAGTTTGTTTATGCCCAAAGACTACAAAGGAAGCACCAAAATAATTCACTAATGCGGCAGCAACAATAGCCGGATAGATCGCTAGGTGTGCGCTGATGCCCCAGCTAACCAGTAGGTGAATAACACCACCACGCAGCGTTAAAGCGAGTAGACCAAAGAATAGAAACTTACTGGCGTTATCTAAGCAGCTGGATATCGACTCATGGCGGTGCTGATAAGACCATCTTGAGTTCAATACAAAGTTAGACAAGGCTGCAATAATAAAACTGAGAACATGGGCATTGCCAATGGCGATACCCTGTGAGGTCATTAGGCTAAAGCTGAAAGCATCGATGAAGACGCCAAGTATGCCTACTAGGGCAAAGCGTCCTGCTGTCTTGCCACTAATATTGCCGCCGCTTAACTCGAGTAAGCGCTGCATATATTGAATCATCACGGCACTGCCAAGCTTAGACTCACCGGCAACACGGTCAGTGAATACGATAGGAACTTCTTTCACACGCAGTTGGTCTAGGCCTGCAACCATGAGCTCAAGTAAGACTTTGTAACCCTTGGCCTCACCAGCGATATGCTGAAAAGATTCTTTACGGCAGGCAAAAAATCCAGAGGTGGTATCTTTGACATCAGAAATAATTCTAGCGGGTAAGCCACCAAACCACGATAAGAAGCGTCGGTGAAGGGGCCAGTCAGCAATACCGCCCTCATTGACATAGCGACTACCGACAGTGAGATCATGAGTGCCATCAACTAAGGGTTGTAATAACGCAGGGATTTTTTCACTGGGGTGACTCAGATCGGCATCCATGACGAGAACAAAATCACTTTGGCTATACTCAGCACCATCAATAACGGACTGCGTTAGATCACGAGGCCCTGTGCGTTGCAAAACGTCTACATTGTTTTGTTTTTGCTGCCATTGATGGACTTTTGCTACGGTCTGGTCATCTGATTGGTCATCGACAAACAAGATTTTTAGATCGCAGGCTGGAGATGACACAGCATTAAGTTGCTGCATCAGAGCATCTACATTTCCCTCTTCATTCAGCGTAGGGATTACAATGGTGGCACTACGCATGAGAGGTAACTGTCCTTAATGAATTTTCTGGGCCTGAAATCTAAAGCAACCAGCCTTAGCCGTTAAGCCTTAGTCTGATCGGCCACAGTATAACACCCTGTCTGTACTTTCTAAGGCCTAGTTTTGTACTGAGATAGAGGCTTTAAAGGCAACACTAAAGTGCCCATAGTGCGTGCTTTTTGCGTAGGCATAATCTTCAGCCTAAGCCGCTGGATTTTGCTGCTAAAATGGTATTATATCTAATCTCAGATAACTGTTAGGTGACCTTATAACTAACATAATTGTCTGTTAAGGCACAGTAAATGGCTTTAGCTCGGCGATTCGCGCTGTATGCAAGCTCTATAATAAGATTCAAAAGAGTTAGAAATTTCACTTAAAAGCGATAATGAAATCTCCCAAACACATAGAACAAGCAAGTTTCTACAGCACTAGCCCAGAAGTGGTTATTTTGCCTGCAGCAACAGTCTCATCAAAGCCGCCTGTGCGTATCTTTTTAGGCTCTGAAGATGACCAGTATCGTGCTGAACGCGTTTTTATCTATTCGATAGAAAAAGTGCGTGATCCGAAGCGTAGTTATGAAATTCACATCATGAAAAACCTAAAGGGTTTTGATCGTTCTACTTGGCGTACTGGTTTTACCTGTTATCGATACGCTATTCCGACGCTTGCCGGTGGTAGTGGACGTGCTATCTATAACGATGTTGATCAGATATACCTTCAAGATCCTGCTCTGCTATTCGATGCTGAAATGGATGAGCATGCCTACCTTGCGGTCGCAGCGAGTGATACCTCGGTGATGTTGATCGACTGTCAGCGTATGTTGCCCTTATGGAATCTAGAGGCTGCTCAGCAAGAATCAAAAAAAGAGTTAAATCAGCGTGGAGCAGCTCAGAAAGACCTTTGGGGCTCTGCAGATCAGCAATGGAACGCACGCGACTTCGAGTATATTGAAGGTGAGACTAAGGTGCTGCATTTTACCGCCTTACATTTACAACCTTGGCAGCCGAGTCCAGAGAGCTATTCTTATCATCCGCATAGCTTGAGTCATCTTTGGTTTGATTTAGAAAAGAGTGCCATCAATGAGGGCTATCAGAACTTTACCGCAGAGCAGACGAGTACCGCTTTTTCTGCGCTGCAAAAATTGCATGTTCAAACACAGGGCTCAGTAGATCTAGAGTCTACTGCCGTGATAACGGTCAGTCTGGGGCAGGTGACAGTCAATGGAGCGACCTTAGATCTAGCTGATAATGACAGTTCTCACCAGAGTAATAAGTTAGCACAGTTACAGTCACTATCTTGTTCAAGGCTGATAGCTCGTCACTTACTTGAACGTGTGCCACAAACTGATGTCGCTTGGCTACTACGCAGTCTGTTTTCTGCGGCCAATGAAGTACTCGAGTTATTTGTTGAGTATCACGATGCCCCGCTATTACTCGCTGATGGCTATGCTATAGAACGTAACCAACAATCAGTAGGCTGGTGGCGTGAACAGATTCTCGAGATTGCATATGCATTCCCATCTATACAGTGGACGCTGAATTATCAGAGGACTACGCAGGCTGGTGTTGAAAAAGTATGCTATCAATCAGGTCAACACAGTCGGCTGCAGAATGTCTGGATATTAACCACTCATCGAAAAGGTGATAATGCACAGCTAGAGAAGTTGGCTGCTGAGTTGGGCTGGAATTGCGAAACTAAACCTCTGCGTTTCCGTCTGCTTAACCATATTCCAAATTACGTTTTAGGGCCTAGCTTACTGGGTGTTACTCCAGAGTCAGCAGCCAACCTTAAATCGGCAGAATGGCCAGATTACGTGCTCTCTTCCGGGCGTCGAGCAGCCCCTGTTGCGCGCTGGATTAAACAGGCATCGGCAGGTAAGACACGCTTGATTCATATTGGGCGTCCATGGTGTGCGCTAAAGCATTTTGATTTGGTGGTTACGACGCCGCAATATCAGTTGCCGTTACGCAATAATGTGATTCAAAACTGTCTGCCCTTTAATAGTATTTCTAACGACCACTTGCGCACTAATGAGGTTGATTTGCTGCCTCAGTTGTCGTCATGTCCAGGGCCTTATATAAGCGTCGTTATAGGTGGCCCAAGCCGGCCGTATATCATCAATCAGGCGGTCATGAAGAAAATGGCTCAGGCCGTGGATGAACTGGCGAAAAAGAATAATCAATCCGTTTTAATCTGCACCAGTCCACGCACACCAAAGCATGCTTTAGCTTGGTTTAGAGCGGAATTGAGAAGCCGTAATATCGCTTTTGAGTGGAAATCTGGGCAAGCAGAAAGCCCGTATCTAGGTTGCCTCTCATTAGCGGATAGCGTCATAGTGACCGGCGATAGTGTCTCCATGATCAGCGAAATCTGTAAGCTCAAGAAGCAGGTTTATGTGCAGCGTTTGCCACAAAGGCTCGATGTATTAATGGCTTTGACTCGAGGACTTCAATGGCTTGCAGTCTATCAGCAGAGAACAGCAAGTTATCGTGGGACACCGAAGCAACAAAATAGTTTGGCACGGTTATATGACCTGTTTATTGCGAATGGCTGGATGACATCTGTGCGTGATATTGATGGATTCTTAGAGAATATGAAGCTACGCAAACATATCTGCTATTTGGATGAGATTACAGAGTTAACAGAAGATGATTTTGTACTGATGGATGAGCCTGATGCTGAGTTATTGGATACCGTATCGTTTATTTCACGACAACTGAATTATCGCAGTTAATCTGGCTGTAATGACGCCGCTTTGGGATACTAAAAAATGAAATATCTTAATCAAACAATGATGCAAGGTTTAGATGAGCAGTCGTATAAAACGACAAGTCCTTATCCTTGGCTGGGTATCTCTGAGTTTATCCAAGCGGATCGCTATCAGGCACTTATTGACTCCATGCCTGAAACCACACTGTTTGATGAAAAGTTTGGACACAAGCGCAAGTTCGGTCAGGAAAGCCATGATCGCTTAGCTTTGGAGTATCATTCTGGGTTGGCCTTATCGCCAGTATGGAAAGAGTTTATGCAGGAACTCATGTCCAATGACTACAAGCAATTTATTAAGCGCATGACAGGCCTCAATCGGATTGAGCTGCGCTTCCATTGGCATTACACACCACGTGGCTGCTCGGTATCACCACACTGTGATGCGATGCGTAAGATTGGCTCTCATATCTTCTATTTTAATACGCCCGAAGAGTGGCAGCCAGAGTGGGGAGGGGATACTTTAATTCTTGATGATGGTGGCCAGTTTAAACGCCAATCTAGTCCAAAGTTTTCTGACTTCAAAAGTTCACAACGAGCGAATGCAACCGGCAACAACAGCCTCTTATTTTCGCGTAATGGAAATAGCTGGCATGGCGTCGAAGAGATCACCTGTCCTCAAGGGCAGTACCGAAAGGTATTTATTGTGGTGATTAATAAACTCAGCTTTAGACAAAGTTTGCTTAATATGTTGGGACGATAAAAGGCTGAAAACAGCCTTATTGTTTGTGCTAATCAGTGATTAAATCGGTCAATAGGCTTATCTTGAGTCGTTTTATTTTTTTGCGTAAGAAAAGACTTTTTAACCAGCGCGCACGAAAACAAAGCAATACAAACAGGTAATAATCATAAAACGCCGGCGTTTCATTCACGCGCATGTCTTCAATGATTTGATCAAACTGTTGGTCTGTCATCCAAGTCGTATGTGCTTTGGCTAAGCCAAAACCGATTAAACGCTTATCTTGTAAGCTTTCAACATCAATAGCGACAAGGCGGTTACTGTCTTTTTCTTGAACAAAGTTTTTCAATAAAGCATCGGTGTAATCCAAGCCAACCCATACTTTTTCAGGCGCATTCTTTAGTAAGAGATGCCGTAGTTGTTCATGCTCTTGTTCAGAAAGCAGCTCCATATCCATTAGAAATTCTAGATCAATTAATGCAGAGCCGAGAAAGTTTTCTGAACTTTTTAACGCCGAAGCACATTGATAGAGAGAGGAATAAAAAGCTGTGATCTGTTGAATAAAAAGCGGGTCAATTTTCTTGACGATATCGCCATCAACAAACTCAACCCAGATTTCATTCTCATAGCGAATTAAAGTCTTCGGGAAATAACGGCTTCTAGCCACCTGAGCTAAAAGATCTTGCATATGTATGGGGGTGTAGTTGTCTATACAAGTAATACGCTTATATTGTTTTTTGCCGAGACTAACAAAGCTGACATCCATGCGCTTCAGCAGTACTCCGGTACTACTTCGGAAATAGCTGAATAGGCGCTTACTAAGTGAGTAGGCGGCTGTTTCTTTGCGAGTGCGACGTAGATTCATAGTGGATAGTAATTCTATTTGGCTTTTTATGGTAATGAATCGGCGTCAGTTTCTCTACTATTTTAATCAACAGTGTTTGTTGATCACCCGCAGTCAGCTGGATCCTTAGACTGCAGTGACTTAATTAGCCATATCTAGACCTAAGTCGTACAATGTTGGCCATCTTCCTTCTTGCAGAGCGCCTTATTCAAGGGCATTTTCTAATATATGAGTACAGCAGCCCCAAGAGTAACGGTCTTTATTCCCGTTTATAACCGAGAGCGTTATTTAGTCGAGACTCTCGATAGCGTACTAGCACAAAGTTTCACTGATTTTGAAGTGGTATTAGTCGACGACGGTTCAGTTGATCGTTCAATTGAAATCATTGAGGCCTATCAAGACCCACGTATACGCCTGTTCCGTAATGAAAAAAACTTAGGCATCCCTAGAACGCGTAATCGAGGCTTAGAAGAAGCTAGAGGAGAGTTCATCGCACTATTAGATAGTGACGATATTATGCTGCCTAAGCGCTTACAGACGCAGCTAGACTACTTTGATGCTCATGCCGAGTGTGTTGGCTTAGGTTCTTGGAGTCAGTATATAAACGCAGAAGGTAAGGTTATCAAGCGCCTCTGTACTCGTCCGCTGAGTAATCAAAAGATCAAAGCGAGCCTTTTATTTCACTGTGCAATTCATAATAGAACATTTATGGCGCGTGCCTCAGTCTTAAAAGAGCTGGGCTATAACAACGACTTTACCCGCTGTCAGGATTATGAATTATTAATGCGCCTAGCTGACTTCGGTGAGCTGCATAACTTGCCAAAGCGCTTGGTGCTAGGACGAAAACATGACGATCAAATCACCTTTAATACCTCGACAGTAGGTGATCAAAAGAAATGTCTTATTGCAGCAGATGCTCTCTTGAAACTCGGTGTAAAGTTCACAGCAGAAGACCTGCAACGTCACATCAAAATTGCGCGACCTAAAGCTTTAGCTGAAACTGATCCTGACTTCTTCTTATGGGCGGCAGACTGGTTACAGATGCTGTTGCAAGCTAACCGAGATAAGCGAGTCTACAATCAGATAGCCCTGGCACAGGTTGTCTTTAAGATGTGGCTAAGGATAGCGATTAAGGGCTGGGGGATAACAGGGTTGACTAAAACTTACCTGTTTAAGCGACGTCTCAATGCTTGTGCATTAGCTTATTTATTGCCTCCCTATGGCTGATAATAGGGAGGTTAAGCCTAGCTCAGCGCTTTATGCCTGAGCTGCAATAACGGGCTGAAGTTGTTTGAATTGAGTGAAGGCATCGAGCACAGCTTGCATCTGCTCACGGCTATGCGCAGCGCTAACACTGCAACGTAGTAAACAGCTGCTGTTAGGAGTTGCTGGTGGAAACACTACATTGACGTAAACACCTTGGTCAAATAAGGCTTGCCACATGAATAGGGCATTCTCTTTTTCTCCAGCATCAACCGCAATTACGGGTCCAATCTCTGGGCCTAAGTCAAAGCCCATGGCCTTTAAGCCCTGGTACAAAAATGTAGCGTTATCCCATAACTTCTTTTGTAATTCTGGGCGTGCTTGCATGACGCGTAGGGCCGCACGAACGGAGCCTATAGTCGCTGGTGATGGTGAGGCCGTGAAGACATAAGGACGGCTTGAGAAGCGAACCGCTTCTAGTTGAGAATGACGGCTGACACAGAAGCCGCCAAGGCCCGCTAGACTCTTACTAAAAGTACCCGTGATGAAATCAATATCATCTTCAACGCCAAGCTCTTCAGCGAGGCCTCTGCCGGTGGCACCTAAAACGCCTAGTGAATGCGCTTCATCGAGCATAAGCAGGGCATCATATTTGTTCTTAACTTCAACAATCTCACGGAGGGCAGCCTTGTCACCAAGCATGCTATAGAGGCCTTCAGTGATGATTAATGCGTTAGCACTATTATCCCCTAGACGACGCAGGCGCTTGTCGAGATCAGCGGCATTATTATGTCGAAAATGAATGATGGTAGCGCCACTGAGCTTACAGCCATCATAGATAGAGGCATGACAATGCTCATCTAGAAAAATAGTGTTCTCTGGGCCAACTAATGAACAGATCATGCCAAGATTGGCAACATAACCGGTTGAAAAGACGATGCAATGCTCAACGCCATAGAATTCAGCCAAATCACTTTCTAAGGCTAGATGCTCAGCATAAGAGCCGTTGGCCATGCGTGATCCGGTTGTACCGGTTCCGTATTGGCATGCCGCCTCATGTCCTGCCGCAATACACTCTTTATCAAAAGTTAGACCGAGATAATTATTAGTTCCAACGAGAATCTTTTTACTGCCACCAATGTCACCTTCTGTGGCGGAATAAACACGCTCAATTCTTGAGCCAATTGGGCTGCCACTTTCATTGATTAAGCCGGAGGTTTGTTCAGCAATAGAACTCAACTTTTGCATGATACTCATAACTAAACTGTGCCTATGATTTTGTCGATTTCATTAACAAGATCTTGGATGTCATTGACCTCAGGTAAAACATTCAATGGAATTGATATATCAAAATGATCTTCAAGATTCATCATCAATTCCATGACCTTAACCGAATCAAGTTCTAAGTCTTTCATTAGTGTCGACTGAGGTGTAACTGTAATATTTTCAGGGGCAAAAGGACTCAGGATCTCAATCACGGCGGCTAGTGTTTTATTTTCGGCTGAGGGCATGTGTTTCTCTTTAATTATTTCTTTGGCTGTATATCACTTGTATATGGAGAGGATGCCCTTATTCAAGGGTATCACTGCAATCCAGTTCTCTGCGGCCAGTTCTGCTGCTGCAACCCAGTTGGGAAACCTCAGTTCAGAGAGCTTTTCTGGCGTCAGCATAGGGCTTTTACCTAATAAACGACAGATTACCACATTAACTCTAGCGGCGGTTTCAAGCAATAGTGGAGGCAGGGCTAGTAAATGAATTTTACGCTTAAATACAGTGCTACCAATAGTATGAATTTCATACCAAGAATAACCATTCTCATGACCATCATCTGGCTCAATAATCTTATGCAGACTGAGCTGCTCTAAGCTATGGCTAACTATGAGTTCTGCTAGGTCATTGATATGGATTAATGAAAAGCGATTATTTGCATTACAGGGCAGCCATAACAGGCCTCTCTGCATCCAATCAAATAGTGGCCTCATTTCTTGTTCATCACCACCATAAATAGCGGGGGGTCTGATAATGCTCCATCGGCCAAGGTGGTTTTTTTGCAGATATTGCTCAGCCTCATATTTGCTTTTTGAATAATGCGACAGCTGGGGTTGACGACTCGCTAGAGAGGATATCTGAATAAAATGAATGCTCGCTGGAGACTGCTTACAGGCATCAATGAGTGCCATTGTACCGTGAACATTATCTTCCTCAAATTCACTATAGCACTGCCCACGTACGCGGCCAGCACAGTGTATTAAGGCCTCTACACCCTGCAGTAATTGGCCTAGATGCGGGCCTGGCTTTAAGTTGCCCTGGATGACTTCCAACTGATCGCTGGTTTGAAGTCTGGGCTGTTTGAAAGTATCTGGGTTGCGCACAAGGACACGAACTTTATGCCCTGATGCAATTAGTTTTTTTAAGAGTGATTGACCGACAAATCCGCTAGCTCCAGTTAGAGCAACAGTCTTATTTGAGGTGACTGCTGTGCTCACAATAGGCCTTATTAGACTATTAGCTTTGATCTAATCAGAAGATTAGATCGCTGATTTGACGGTGCTGTTGTTATCAGTCTCGGCAAGATAACCTTCACTAATACCATTTTGTTCCATGTAATCACGACGTGCTGCTGAACGTGATAATTTGCCTGAAGAGGTGCGCGGTAGGGTATGTGGTGCAACTAGTTTAACAAAACAACGTACGCCAACACCGTTTATGACCGCTGTTTCTATGCGTGAGATGAGGTCGATGCGGTTACCTTCATTTCGATCTCGGCACTGCACTACAACGACAACTGTGGTGTTGCCATCAAAGTTAGGTGCAGAAAATGCTAGTGCATCGCCAGTTCTTATTTCTGGCTGTTGTTCGGCTATGGCTTCGATGTCTTGAGGCCAAATATTTCGGCCATTTACAATAATAAGATCTTTTTCTCGCCCTGTAATAAAGACACTACCATCGATCATGAAACCGATATCACCAGTATTTAGCCAGCCATTTTGTAATGTGCGTGCAGTCTCTTCACTGTTATCAAAGTAGTGCGACATAACACTAGGGCCTGAAACATGAATTACACCGATGCTGCTATCAGCAAGTGCGTTACCTTCATGATCACGAATTTCCATGGTGTGTTCTGGTAGCGCTTTGCCGCAATCAATGAATTGAGCAATACGGGTGCTCTCTGCTGGGTCAGCCATAACTACCAAATTTTCTTCTGCTAACTTGTCACCATCAACCGTTATTATATTCAATGGTTTATCAACGTCAGCAAAACTAACAGCAAGTGTGCACTCAGCCATGCCGTAGCAAGGTAAGAATGCTTTTGCATCGAAGCCACAGTTGGATAGAATTTTTGCAAAGCGCAACATGGGTTCAGGGCGAATTGTTTCAGCACCAATACCAGCAACACGCCAGTTACTAAGATCATAATCCTTACAAGTAGCTTCACGCAGCCTGCGTTCGACTAATTCATAGCCAAAGGGTGGGCTGAATGAAATAGTGGATTTATTCTGTGACATGATTTCCAGCCAACGCCTTGGGCGCATAGCAAAATCACGGGTATCTAAATAATCAACAGAAGTTTGAGAGGCGACAGGTGCTAGCATCTGTCCAACCAGGCCCATGTCATGGTAGAACGGAAGCCATGACATCAGTCGATCACTGCGGCGGATCTTGATGCCATCGTTAATGATGCGTTGTAAGTTACTCATCACTGCTTTTTGTTCAATCACAACACCACGAGGGAAGCGTGTGCTACCCGAGGTGAACTGGATGTATGCGGTATCTTCTGGATCTGCTTGATGTAACTCAATGGAGTCATCAAAGCTCTGCTCATGGAACTGTTGGATATCACCAACAAATTTCATATCAATATCTTGGCATGCTTCATTCACCATCGGTAAAACCGTCTCTGGGGTGAATACAGCGGTGGCATGTGCACTAATTAAGAGGTCGCGTGTTTTACGCACGTAAGCGGCACGGCTACCTAATTGAATCGGCACAGGTACTGGGATAGGAATCAGCCCAGCATACTGACAAGCAAAGAAACCACGCATGAAATTAGCGTTAGTCTCAGCAATAATAACAACACGATCACCAGCGACAAAGTCGAGTGCAATTAATTTTTGCGCTAATTGTTTTGATTCTGTCGCCAGACGTTTATAACTGATGCTGTCGATGAGCTGAGCGCGGCTGCCGTAAAAATTGGCGCCAGTCTCGCCTTGAGCTGCATAATCTAAAGCGGAAGCAAGGTTGTCAAAGAGGTCAGTATGGAGTGCTAGCGAGTTCTGAGTCGGTGTGGCCTTTACGGTCATAATTTGTTGAGGTCCGTATTCAATTCGGTTCTAAATCTGTGTAGGCGCTTAGCATTTCTGCCAGCGCTGTATCCGTAACTGCTAAAAATTTACTCAGTCAATTTCTAACTGATCAAGTCTAGCATGGTTAATTTTATAGACAAAAACTCTCGGAGCATCAAAAGTTAAGGTTTGCGCATATCGTGAGTTATCTATAATCAGCGTCGGATAACAACTAGGTATAAAAAATATATTATACTGGAAATATGGGGAAGTTACCGTAACTAAGTAGACTTTTAGCCTCTTTTCACAGGTTTTGGCCAATTTTCGCTTATCAAAGCTGCTAAATCCTGCATTTGCTCTCTAGATAACAAAAGATCATCCGTTAAATCAGCAGGTTTTGGCCAAGAACGGTCAGAAAATACGCTATTTTGATAATTCCGCTTTGAGCTGTAACGAGGAATGATATGGAAATGGACATGCGGATCGACCATCATCAACATTAAGTAATTAATTTTATCGTAGTCGAAAGCTGACTTGAGGCAGACTTCAATGTCACGGATGACGGTCGTGAGTTCCGTCATTGCAGCGTCTGTTAATTCTGAAAAAGCAGTCGCATCACTGCGCTCGATTAGGATTAAAGAGCCTAAGGTGACTTGTTTAGGTCGTAACAAAACACTCCAGTGCTCAAAATGCTTTATTTCAGATTGTGGGTACTCGAACTTCGCAAGGGTCGTGTTCACAAATATTCCTAACCGGTTACTTGAAAATCATTGGGTTTTTGTTGTACAAGCACGTTATTGGGTGTTTCACCTTGCCGACTAGGTGCTTATACTTGTAATAATTAAAATTTAGCACTCTTGAGAAACAAACGCACATGTTCTGGTTATCCAAAAAACATCATCTCCAAGATATGACTCTAAGTGAACTGACTGTTTCCTACATTCAGTATCCTGCGATTATCGCTTACGCACTCATTGCAGTGGCTGGCCTCTTAGTGTTGGGCATGAATAATGCTTTTAGCTGGACTCTAGTAGCCCCCGTGGTACTGATAGCTGCTCTTTACCCATTGATTTGGTATCTGTTACATCGCTACGTTCTGCATAGTCGCTTTTTATATCGTTTTGAAGGTTTTGCCAAAGTATGGAAACGAATCCATTACGATCATCATCGTGACCCGAATGATCTACGCGTATTGTTTGGTGCTTTGTACACAACGCTGCCAACAGTGTTAGCCTTTAGTATTCCATTGGGTTATGTTCTTGCAGGCTTCTATGGTGCGGTTGCTTGCACGGTGTCGGGGATTTTAGTGACGATGTTCTATGAATACTGTCATTGTATCCAACATCTACATTACACGCCTAAAAGCCAGTTCTTACGTAATATGAAGCGATTACATCTGCTGCATCACTTCCGTAATGAGAAGGGTAATTATGGGATCACTAACTTTTTCTGGGACAGAGTCTTTAGGACGCATTACGATAAGGGTAATAATGTCGAGAAAAGTGAGACGGTCTTCAATCTGGGTTATACCGATAGTGAGATCAGTCAGTATCCATGGGTGTCGCAAATTAGCAAAGCCCAAGAAGAACGGTAGAGATCCAATATCTCTCTATCTTGGAGAGATAATTTGAGCATAGAACTAGAGTCGTTTGATAACACTGATGGACGACGTAAAAAAGAATTTGTAAAACTGCCCTCCGAAATCATGCGGGACGATCCAAACTGGGTTAGTCCTCTACTTGTCGAGCGTCTAGCTCAACTACACCCCAAACATCCTTTCTTTAAGCATGCCAAAGCTCGTTTTTGGTTATTGAAGCGTGACGGTCAGAATATTGGACGCATCAGTGCGCAGGTTGATCAGTTGGCTTGGCAGCACGATATGCCAGGGATGGGTTTTATCGGCAATTTTGATTGTATTGATGACGTAGAAGTTGCCAAATGTTTATTTTCTGCAGCTGAAGTGTGGTTATCAGAAAATGGTTGTGATCAGGTGCGAGGCCCATTTAGCCTTTCAATTAATCAAGAGAGTGGCTGTTTGATTGATGGTTTTGATACACCGCCATTCCCAATGATGGGTCATGCGATGCCTTACTATCAGACTTTATATGAAGCTAATGGCTACGCAAAAGCTAAAGATTTGTATGCTTGGAAGAGTGATGCCGATCGTAGTTTCCCAGCGGCGATGCAACGTATCCTGAGTCAACACAAGGGGCGCTGTGTGATGCGTGATTTCGACCGTAAGCACTATAAGCGTGACCTACTTATAATGCTGGATCTATTTAATGATGCGTGGCGGAAGAATTGGGGCTTTATCCCTTTTACTGAGGAAGAATTTCTTTTGATCGGTAAAGAGATGATGCAAATTGTGCCCACGGATTTTATCAAATTTGCTGAAGTTGAAGGCAAGGCGGCCGCCTTTGTTGCTTACATTCCTAACATCAACAGTCTGATAGGAGACTTGAAAGGTAAGCTCTTTCCCTTTGGTTTCTTAAAGCTGCTTTATCGGCTGCGCTTTGCACCAGCAAAGTCTGGGCGTATCGCTTTGATGGGGATACGGCAAGAGTTTCAGAACTCGCTGATGGGTTCAACGCTAACCTTTATGCTGCTGCATGAACTGCATCTGTCGACTGTGGCAAAGGGCTATAATACGGTAGAGATGTCTTGGGTCTTAGAGGATAACAAGCGCTTAAATAAGGTAATGCAATCTACGGGGGGTAAGCGCTATAAAACCTACCGTGTTTTTGAAAAGAAGCTAATGAGTAAGCCGGATGAATAAATGGAATGCAGTCGTTCTCGCAGGAGACCGTGGACCGAATGATCCCTTGTTACAAGCTGCTGGGGTTACATGCAAAGCTGCCGTTCGCTTTTCTGGGCAGACACAGCTATCGCGGGTTATAGCGGCTTTAGTAGAAGCTGAGCATATCGGACATATTACGATTGTTGGCCCGGATAGTGAGGTTAGTCAGCCACATGCCTGTATTCAGGAACTAGCCGAACAGTATCAGTTTGATTATTTAGCTAAGGCTGAAGGCCCTAGTCTAAGTGCGCTCAAAGGCTTGCAACATAGGCAAGGCTACCCCTGCTTGATAGCAACCTGTGATGTGCCGTTTATTACCAGTCAGGCGATTGATGAATACTGTGTGGCAGCCGATGACAGTGATGCAGACTTTGTGGTGGCTGCAGTACCGCATGAGTCCATTATAAAAAAGCTACCCACCATTCGTAAAACAACCTACACATTCGAGCAGCGTTTACTGTGCTTCTCTAGCCTGTTTGCGGTGCGCAGTCATGCCGGTAAAGAGGCCTTGCACTTCTGGCGAGAGATGGAAGAAAAGCGAAAAAATCCATTACAGATTATTGCTAAATTAGGGATGATTAACTTGATCAAGTATAAGTTTGGCAAGATGACACTTGCACAGGCTTCTGCCTATTTATCAACGCTTAGCGCAGCACAGGTAGAAATTATCGTGCGTGACGCCCCAGAGATTTCGGTGGATGTTGATTCCGTTGCCGATTATGAGCTGCTGCAGCGCTATCTTTAAGCGCCTAGCCTTGCTCTGCCCATTTGCTTACCATCGCTCTGGCGAGCTCTAGATCATGTACGAAATCTAGTTCAGTCCAGTCTAGCCCCTGAATCGATATGGTTCCGACATTACCACTGGCAGCCAATTCATCAATCACCGATAAATACCAACGGCTTAAGGCTTCAGGCTGATGCATGTCATGACAGATTTGGTCACGAAAAAGTGTTGCACCCTCGCTAGAAAATTTCATAGCGCCGATTGATTCAGCATTGACCTGTTCTAAGGGTAGCTTTTTACCAATTCTGAGAATGCGCCCCTGATGATGGCTGATCTTCATATCATCATCGTCATAAGCAGGCTTTTCATCACTGGCTAGCGTGATTGGATAATTATCGGCACGGATGAGTTTTTCAATGATGGCTGCTTCAAACAGGGTGTCACCATTTAAAATCATGAATTCACCGTGTAATTCCTCACGCGCCATCCAGCAGCTTGCGAGGTTATCGGCAACTTCATAAAAGGGGTTGTATAGCGTGCGGACTCGACTAGAGTCATAATTTTTTCGTAAGACCTGCTCAACGTCAGTAGCGGCATAGCCAACGACGACCACTATCTCATCAACACCCAAACCTAGTAGCGTATCAATCTGATATTGGATGAAAGGCTTTTGGCTTAATTCCAGTAGGCATTTTGGGGTAGACTTGGTATATGGCAGAAGACGACGTCCTTGCCCAGCGCTGAGGATGATAGCTTTCATGGAAATGATGTAATTAAAGGTCTGGGTTAGTCTACCCTGAAGCCCTATGCCGTGCTACATGTCAGTGACGCTAATAGTAATGCAAGTTGCTGGATTGGAAACAGCGATAATGAGAGATTAACCTTGATTGTCCGAGCTTATTTAAATAAAGAAATTTTAAGCCCACTGCTTACTATCAGCTTGATTCTATCAGTGCTTATGGTCAGCTTTAGTGCCTTGAGCTTACTTGCAGACCCCATGAGTAGCCTCATTCCAGCTGCGTTGTTAGCGCAGATGATCTTTGCTAAGACCATCGCTTCATTTGAGTTATTTCTCCCACTGGCCTTATTTATTACCCTGCTAATGGGTTTAGGCAGGCTCTATAGCGAACAGGAAATTAGTGCATTGCAGGCCGCTGGTATGGGCGTTTCTGGCTTAATAAGAACATTCTTACCGCTGATTGTTGTGTTGACGATTATCACCGCAATACTGACAACGATGGTGCGCCCATGGGCCAATCAGCTGCGCTATGAAGTTCAGTATGAAGCGACTGAGAGCTATGATTTTGAGCGTCTAGAAGGTGGCTATTTCTATGAAAGTGAAGACACGGGTCGCGTTTACTTCACTAAAAAGCTAGGTTCAGGTGAGGTAAAAGAAGATATCTTCATGTATGAAGGTGCTGACGATAACAGTCAGATTATCATTGCTAGAGAAGGGCTACAGCTATCATCCAGCGACGGTAATAATGGCAGCCTGAAGTTTACAGAGGGTAGCGCCTATAGGCTCTCTGATGACGGCAATGATCAGGTGATTAATTTCCAAGAGATGATCTTGCATCCCGATATCAAGCAACGTGAACCATTGGGTTATAAACGTAAAGCGACATCAACCCTACAGCTCTGGAAAAGTGATAATGCGAAGGATATCGCTGAGTTGCAGTGGCGTTTAACGATGGTGGCTAAAACCTTTTTGCTGGCTTTATTAGCTATATTTTTAGCTAAAACCTCACCGCGCAGAGGTCGTTATGGCATCTTAGTTTTAGGCTTGTCTCTTTTCTTGTTAGTGCATGCTGGAAGTCTGGTGCTCATGACGTGGATTGAACAAAGTCTAATTTCCAGGCTGCCAGGGCTTTGGCTGAGTGTTATGGTATTGGCTGTAATCACAGCGCTTAGTGGCTATAGGAAGGCTTAGATTATGTGGATTTTGAGACTCTATTTAGCGCGTAATGTACTCCTTGGCTTTGTTATTACCGCGCTCATTATTGTTGGGCTATTTTCGATTATTCTCTTAATTGAAGAATTAGATGATATCGGTACAGGTCACTATGACTTGAGTATGTCACTGCGCTACGTCTTACTTCATATACCGATGATATTGAATGATTTTGCTCCGGTCATCAGTCTGATTGCCGCAGTTGTTGTCTTGGGTGCCTTAGCAGGGAAGCATGAATTGATTGCCATCCAAAGCTTAGGCGGGACACCGAGAAATATAATCAGCAGTGTCTTGATCGCAGCATCACTGATTATGAGTCTGATGTTAATCAGCGCTGAGTATGTGGTGCCTAAAACACTTCAAAAAGCGCAGATGGAAAAAACCTTAGCTACGCTTGGTCAAGGTGATTTTGTCAGTCAGTCGGGATATTGGGCGCAATCAGATGGCCAGTTTATCCACATTAAAAATGTTGAAGAGGGTCGTAAACCTTATGACATTGAAATCTTTGAGTTCACTGTTGATTATCAGTTGCAACGATATTTGATTGCCAGCTATGCCGATATTCAAAGCCAAGATCAATGGCTTTTATACAATGTCAGTGAAAGGATACTAGTCGGCGATAGGATGCAGCAAATGCATCATGATGTGCTGCCATGGCAGTCTTTTCTATCGGCTCAACAGTTGGGTGTGATTATCTCTAGCCCACAGGCGCTATCGATCACTGATCTTAATAAATTTGTCAAAGGCCTGAAGCAACGAGGCGAAAAGTCTTATCCGTTTGAAGTCTTGTTTTGGCAGAAGCTGATGTCACCGCTAGCCGCAGGTATTATGATCATCTTAGGGCTGTCATTTGTTTTTGGGTCACAAAGACAGGCCAGTACAGGACAGAGGATTACGCTGGGTGTTCTCACAGGGATGAGCTTTTACGTTCTGAGCCAAATCATCAACCATCTTGGCTTTGCACTCGCTTGGCAGCCGGTCTTTGTGGCTGGCTCACCTAATATGATTGCCATTCTAGCTTTACTATTACTCACATACCTACGCAAGCTTAGGACTTAGAGTGCTGTTCGCTTACTGTTAACAAATAAACCTTGCTCGGCATCATAGGCAAAGTCTTGGTAAGACAGATGCCATTGTTTATCGCTCTGGCGCACTTCAAACACTAGGTATTGGGCACGATAAGGCTGTGCCTGACTGACGCTACTACATGAGGCGGCTCCAACAACGGGAATACTTCGTTCTTCATCTATCTGTAGCCGGTCATGAAAACGACTATGTGCATGGCCATGCAAGATTAACTCAACCGGTGTATCGATTAAGGCATCTATGAGTTCTTCTTGGTTAATTAATTCTTTGCGCGCTTTGACATGATGCTTACTGACTGGATGATGAATCAACAGCACCTTGCATAAGCTAGCCAGCTTTGGGTCTTTTAATAGTAACTTGAGCTTACTGATTTGTGCTGAGCTGATCTTTCCTGTTGCTCTAAACCAAGGGGCAGCAAAGACACTGGAAAGGCTGATGAAGGCGACAGGCCCACGGATACGGACATGTGGGTAGACATTATTCAATGTATTTAAGGCATCTTGTTCTAAGGCCTCACCGGGTTCAGTTATGTCATCACCGAGCATGTATGGCTGCCAATGATGAAAGGAGTGCTCCCAGCGTGTATTCACATAGAGATCATGATTACCCGGAATGACAGTGACATTGTCAGCGCTAGAAATCTGTTCTAACCAGCTAGCAACTTGTTTGAATTCATCTTCTAGACCGATATGGGTAAGATCCCCAGTGACCACATAATGGTCAATTTGTTGCTGCTTTAACTGCGCTATGGCAATTTCAGCAATTTCACGTTTATGCGAGTTACGACGCCTTTTTAGCCATGATAAATAGCCCAGAATGCGCTTATTGAAGAGCTCTAAGGCTGACGCATTTTTAAGGTGTGAAAGATGAGGGTCTGAAAGTTGCGCGAATCGGAAAGACTCATTAGCATGCGCTCCTTTTTTAGTGGTATCGTGATTCGAATTATTAGTCATCTCAGTGTCGATTCAGTCTCTTGATTGTCTTGACCATAACAAAAATAAAGCAGATATGTACTACCATCTTGTTAAACAATGTGACGTGCCTCTTTGGGGAGTCAGTCCAGAACAGCGAATCGCAAAAAATCTGCGGAAAATAGGCGCTTTCGAGCAGCTAGATGATCTTAGATTGTTGCAGCCGGATGATGCCGTTTTAATATTACGTCTAGACTATCTATATGACGCTTACTTGCTGTCTAAAATTATCTCACAAACACATACTAGCAGCAGCACTCTGCTGACTGATTCAAGTGATGACAAGGTGGTTGCCGCCTGGACTTCAGCAGCCGCAGCACCAGCCTTATTAGCTCGAATTGAGAAGGAAGACTCAGCGCAAGAAATTGCTCAGGAAGCGGGGGAGGCGGTCTCACTATTTTCGCCAGAAGCATTAACCGGGGGCTATGACCCTAAATTGCGCAAATTCAATCTATCGCATGTGGTTAAGGTGGTGGCAGAGGATCAAGTGCAGATAGAAAACTATCTCTATGATAAATCTTATAAAGGCATTACTGATTTTGTCACTAAATGGTTATGGCCAGCTCCTGCGAGATGGGTGGTAAGACGTTGTGTGGAGATGAATATCAGTCCCAACAAGGTGACATCTTTTGGCTGGATACTGACTGTTATTGCCGGCGTACTCTTTTACCAAGGGCAGTTTGCCCTTGGTCTATTAGCGGCATGGCTGATGACTTTCTTAGATACCGTAGATGGTAAGTTGGCACGCGTGAGCTTGCAGTCAAGTAAGCTTGGGCATTGGATGGATCATGGTTTAGATATTATACATCCACCCATATGGTACTGGTGTTGGGCGATGGGTTTAGGGCTGAATGAGCTCGATATTTTTGGGCGGGTTATGATGCTCGATCACCTTCTTATAGTGATGTTACTGGCTTATGTTGGTGGACGATTATTTGAGGGCTTATTCCAGATCTCATTTGATAATATTGAGATCTTCTGCTGGAAGCCAATCGATGCGTATCATCGCTTATTCACAGCAAGACGTAATCCTTGCATAGTCTTGCTGAGCATCGCGCTCTATTTGATGAGCGCTGAAGCTGGCTTTATATGGGTTGTACTGTGGAGTGCCTTATCAACTATTTTGCTCGCGCTACGCTTTATACATGCCTCTTTCTATCGTTTATTTATCGGTCGTTTGCGTCCATGGATTGAAGACGTCGATGCAGAACAAGCAAAGTCTTCACGGGTGATTCAATGGTTTACCGGGCGCCAAGCAGACACTACTATTGCCTCGCTGATTAAACGCTCAAACAGAAGATAAACTAATATGGACTCTGCTATTTTAATCACTGCCATTAGCAATCCTAATAGTGGCTTGAATAAGCGTGGTCAGTTCCAACGTTTTTGTGATGTCGTTGCAGCGTATCCACAGGTTCAGCATGAGGTGACGCGTGCAGAAAGTGATATGGATGGTGTCTTAGAGGCCTGTCAGTCTGCAGCGGTTCCAGTCATCATTATTAATGGGGGTGATGGCACCTTACATAAGGTGCTGAGCTTTTTGTCACGATCAGCCGCACAAGGTTATGCGCCAAAACTTGCTGTGGTACGAGCTGGTACAACCAATATGACCTTTGGTGATATCGGCTTCAATGCCGGTTTGAACGAGCTATTTAACGACCTTTTGGCCTATGTCTCAGGTGAGAAAAATAAAGTTAAGGAATGCTCAAGACCTATCTTGCGGATGCGTATTCCCGCGGAGAACAGGGAAGTCTGTGGCATGTTTTTTGGTGCCGGAGCTGTCTACTCAGGTATTTTATATTGTCGACAGAATATTCATTCACGCGGTATTGCCGGTGAGTTGGGGCCAACATTAGCCGTGCTTCGCTATCTTTTAGATTGGGTAACCCGTGGCAAACTGATCCAATCTGCGGTGGCAGAAGTACATCATGGTCAGCAGCTAATCGCCAAGGATGAGTTTTCAGTGATTCTTGCCTCTACTTTAGAGCGCCTTATTGGTGGGATTTATCCGTTCTGGGGTAAGGCGCAGTCTGAAAATGAATTAGCACTAACCTTGATCAAAGCGAATTCAAAAAAATCAGTACTAGCCAGTCTACGCATATTATGGGGCCGTGCTCCGCGTGTTAATGATCAGGGTTATATCAGTCTCAAGCTAGCTACAGTTAGATTGATGATTGCAGGTGGCTTTACTCTTGATGGTGAGTTGTTTGGTGGCGAAGATAAAACAAGTGAAGTTTGGCTTGATGCTAATACAACGGCATATTTCCTGACGCGATGAATAACGTTAATACAACAGCATTGTTTCAACATCTTGATAAGCAGCTCATTACGGTGAGTGATGAAACCTTGATGGCATTTACTAACGCACTAAAAGCCAAGTTTGGTTCATCATTGCGTACAGTTATGTTTTATGGCTCATGCCTGCGTAGCCGAGAATATAACGCTGCGATGTTGGATTTCTATGCGGTTGTCGATGACTATAAGGAAGCGTATGACTCGAAAACGCATGCCTTGCTTAATGCTTTTTTAGCGCCAAATGTCTACTTTCAAACAGTAGAAATAAACGGTCTAAAAGTACAGGCCAAATATGCAGTGCTATCAGAAAAAGATCTACTGCGACAAACCTCAGTGCGTGCTTATCACTCTTATTTCTGGGCGCGTTTTGCGCAACCGTTTGCATTAATTTATGCGTTTGATGAGCAGGCGCGGCGTCAGGTTGTTCAAGCCCAACTTAACTCAATCACGACGATATACACCCAGGCTATTGGCTTATTCGATGGTCTGCCAACAGCGCAAGAGTTCTGGGTAGAGGCTTTACAAAAGACCTATGCTGCTGAACTGCGTGCTGAGAGCAAGGCGCGTGCAAGCCTCATTTATGATGCGAATAAAAGGCATTATGACGACGCCTTCAATCACTTGTTAAGTGCAGGCTTTAGTCACTCTTCTAAGGCATCAGGGTGGACTGCATTGAATTGGGTTATACGCTCAGTTTGGGGCAAGTTACTGTCTATAGCTCGTTTACTTAAAGCGGCAACCACCTTCGAAAATGGTGTTGATTACTTGGCTTGGAAGATAGAGCGACACAGTGGTGTCCGCGTTGAAATAAATGACCGACATCGCAAGCATCCTTTTATTTATTGCTGGCCAATATTATGGCGTCTTTGGCGGACAGGGGCGGTTCGATAGCACTTTGTGCGTTGATTAATTAACATTATAGTATAAGAATACAATTAATTAGAGTCTACTGTAACATCTAAATTATATCGGCCAATTGAATCTCAATCCCATCAAAATATTGAGGATGCATTAAAGAAGGGGTTCGGTAAGGATCGGATTGACCGGCTAAGAGGTTAATTTATTATGGAGTTGATTGATTACAATAAGATTAGACTTAAAAAATTGATGATTTTATATGGTAAGCCCTCTAATAAAGTGGCTACCTTAATTGCAACGGTAACGGGAGATCATCTTTCTACACGAACAGTGCAGTCATGGAGTGCTTCACCTAGCTTAGTGAGTGCCCGTCCCTGTCCTGGCTGGGCCCTGTATATTCTTGAGAATGAACTGCAGATATTAGCGGAGGAGGGAGATATCGCCCCATTATTACTCTCTAATTATTCTAAGCCTTTAGATTGAACTCTCTGTGTGATTTTCAAAAACGTGTTTCGAGTAGGGATGCCTTTGTCTTTGATGAGTGGTATGGCATTAAATAGCCTTCTTCTCTATTTTGTAAATCACTTAATAAGCAGGTTTCTTGCTTAAGCATTCTCTAACTCCTCTCTAGATTATTTCAATCAGGCACCTAGCAGTGGTGTTAAGACTGATTCAGTACTATCAGGCCCACATATAGCCGACTTTCGTTGATTAATGATAAGGCAGCGACACCAATAAGGTGACTTAATCAGCTTGGATTTAAGATTTTAATTCTATTCGACTGAGTTTTTGCTGTTTAAATTACACTAGGCTGCGCACATTTTGTTGTCATCGTGAATTATTTTAATGCCGTACATCTTAAGTGCGGCTTGTTGATTACACTAGGCTGCTATGAGTAATTACCCGTTATCTACGGCTGTGCAAAGCCAATTACTGAACAAGCTGTTGTATGGACCGGGCATGGACGCTATAGGGATGTATAGGGTATTTATAGCGGGTAAGATATAAATATTATGTACAGAGCGCTATTTTGTTAGTAATATATCTAAACTTACTTTATACACATAGAGATTATTATGCAGACTCAAATTGCTAACGACGAATACAAAATTGGTGCAGTTTCCAAAATTACCGGTATTGGTACGGAAACATTACGTGCGTGGGAACGACGATATAAAGCTGTTGTTCCAAAACGCTCTGAGTCTGGAGATCGTGTCTATGATGCTGATAATTTATCTAAGCTGTTCATGTTGAAAAATCTAGTCGATGTCGGTAACTCTATTGGTACCATTGCGCATCTATCGCTATCAGAACTTAAGGTGAAATGGGAAAATTCTAATCAAGCGGCTAATAGTATGAAATGGGCGGACATTGATAATGCCCAACCACGTGAATTCAGTCGCACACAAAAATGTAGGGTTTTACTTCTTGGTGAAGAGTTTCCACTGCGTGTTTTAGACGGAATGTCAGATTTTGAAGGCATTGAGGTTGTTGACCAACCCGTCGGCTTAGATGAGTGGTCAGAAACTAAAGATGATCACCCCGTACATGTTGTTATTATTGAGCGGCCAACAATCAATGAAGACACGCGTGAATATATATCACAGATTCTCAAGCGCACAGGCGCATGGCATGTCGTCGCATTATATGGCTTTGGATCTCAGTCAGAAATTAATAAATTACAGAGTCCACAAGTGAGTGCTATTCGTTCTTCAATAGACGTCTATGAACTAGCTCGTCTCTGTGTTGACCGTGTCGGTGGTGATTCCAAGTTTGTTACAACCACTGCAGTTGGCACCGTTTACATGGAAGAGTCGATACCGATGAGACGCTATAGCTCTAAGCAATTAGAGAGCCTTTCACGTTTCCCAACATCAATTCAATGTGAATGCCCACAACATATATCGGATCTAATTAAAAACTTAGTTGCCTTCGAAATCTACAGTGCTGAATGTCAGAATAAAGATGATGATGACGCTAGAATGCATGCTTTCTTACATGCAACAACAGCTCAATCACGTGCGATTCTTGAAGATGCTTTAGCGCATTTATTGAAGCATGAGAACATTAGTATTTAGTTTTAAAATACTTTTTCATAGTCAAAAAAAGACCCGCTTAAGCGGGTCTTTTTTTGTCTGGCTTTTAACTTTGAAAGGCCTAGTTAATAGCACCTTGCTCAAAATCAACTTCAATTTCAACATCACTCTGAAGACGTGTTTGACAGGCGAGAACCATGCCTGATTTTAACTGCGCTCCATCAAGGACATAGGCAAAGTCATTTAATGCTTTAATCTTTCCTTTTTTTACCGTTGCACGACAGCTGCCACAGCTTCCTACACGGCATTCATGTGGCCATTTTACACCTGCATTCATTGCTGCTTGCAGAAGGTTAATACCGCCTTTAACTTCAAAGCTTTCACCGGTGTTTAATATTGTAGCTGTGTAATCTTTCTTTTTGCCAAATCCGAACATGTCTTAAATCTCCAAATGTAAATTATTAAATTATTTTAGAAGCCGGATTGTTTGCCGGTCATCATCCAAGTGTAAAAATTTTGGATATATTGCTAATCAGTGTGTGTCGCTTTTAATTACTTTCTAGTTGATATGCCAAAGGGTAGATAGGCTGGGCACCAAGCGAAAAGTCCTGTCATAACGGGTATTACACCTAATGCTCCCCACCAAGTGGGTTGTGCAATACCTACGCCGACAATAAACATGCCCACTAAAATTCGTGCCATACGCTCAGTATCGCCAACGTTACAATTCATTTTGCTGCCTTTGTGTTTTGACTGTGTACACAGTATAACTTACTTCACCTGTATATTGATTATTCAATATAGGTTTGTATATAGCTTGTATAGCTATAAACAGCTGATTACAGGTGGATTATCCCTATCCCACCTGTTTTTTAGTTACAAATGAATAGCTAAAGGTTTATTTCGTATAGGTAATGAACATATCAAAGCGATTTACTTACCGGCATCGGCGACTAAGTTGACGGCCTCAATACCAGCGATAGCGCAGGCTTCATCATTATCTGAGGTGTCACCAGTAATGCCTACCGCAGCAATAACATCACCAGAGGCGTTTCGAACTAAAACACCACCGGGTACAGGAACCAATTTTTGATCGGCTAAGCCGATTAAAGAGTTCATAAACATTGGGCGATCTTCACCAATATTGAATAGTGTGCGTGATGACATACCTAGCGCTAATGCACCCCATGCCTTACCAAAGGCGATCTGTGGTCGAAAGAATGTTGCCTTGTCAGCACGCTGCATGGCTTGTAGATGGCCACCGGCATCTAAGACAACAACGGTTAAAGGAGCTAATCCGAGTTCAGCTCCTTTAGTGAAAGCATTTGCAATGATGGTGTTGGCTTGTTCTAGGCTTAGTTGTGAGCTCATGATGTTGATTCCTAAAGTTTAGTTTAACTGTAACTGCTGAAAATTATGAGCGCTAGAGTACTGTCGATTGCCCTCAGTTGCTAGTTTATTAGTTTAAATAAGTAGTTCACGCAGCACTTTTCGCATTCTCAGACGAGTGATGAGCTGCTGTCATCTGTCTGCAACATCGCTCTTTGATGCTCACATTGAGCGTTAGCATCAAAGCATGCCATACATGGAATAAGATCAGGGCAACATGCCAAGCGGCTTGATGCCATTTAATGAATGCACGCTGGCAATACGAATTCTCAATGCGTTAAACTGACTAGATGCACCTTGGAGCATTGGCGCTGGCTTTGAACAGGGCTGGTTACTCAATTCCTTTTACTGATTGCTTGAGATGGCTGTGACTACTGAACAAATTAAAAATCAATTTAATCGCTTAAATAGAGGTATTAACCTAAGTATTGTGGTGTTAATACTGCTGGTCTCTTTATTGCTTTGGAAACTAGGCTACACCTCGGGTGGTGAGCAATCTCTGTGGATCGGTATTGCGTTGATGTCACTGGCGCTGCTCTTTGGCAAGATTCCACATATCTGTTTTATGCTGATGCGCAGACAGGCGGGCACTGAGGGTGATGAATTGCTCAAGATGAGTTGGCCAGCCTTTAAAGATTGGATGCGGCAAAACAGTTAAACCCTGCAGGCTAATACTGCACTGCACCAGTGTTGTATATGTGAATAGCGTTTAAGTCTTGTTCACGCCTTGTTTGAGTGGTTGAATGTCAGCCTAATTTATATAAGGGATAGGAATGAAAGCTTTATTACTTGTGGCACATGGAAGTCGTCGAACAGTATCTAATATTGAAATTGCAGTGGTGGCCACCTCACTTAGAAAGCAAGTGGGCGATGACTTCGCACTGACAAGGCATGCCTTCTTGGAGATTGCGCAGCCCTCCATTCCTGATGCTATTGATGAATTGATTGCAGATGGTGCAGATGATATTACGGTGCTGTCTTACTTCCTCTCTGCGGGAAGACATGTGCGTGAAGATGTGCCCGCTTTTGTTGAGGCTAAGCGAACACAGTACCCAGAGGTTAAGCTTTCCTTATCACCTTACCTTGGTCAGGCTCCTGACTTGATTGAGGTCTTGCATCGTCTAGCTAAAACCTAGGCAAGACTAACTTAAAAGATCCTTTATCTGCACTGGTTGGTAAGGGGTAGAGCGGATCTTGTCGTGTCTGTTCATACGGTAGTCGATAAAGCCTTCACTATCTGAAAAGTGTAGGAAAGGGTTACCCTCGATCTGCTCTTCTATGCTTGAGCAACTTGCACAGGAGTAATTATGGCCAGGGTGAAGTAGCATCTTGGCGGGTAACTCGTGCTTCATCTTCTGCAAAGTCTTAAACATATCTTCTGGGTTGCTGCCGTCTAAATCACAACGACCACAGCCAAAGACAAAAAGAGTGTCACCGGTAATGATGTCATCCTCTAACTGATAGCAGGCTGAGCCTGGCGTATGCCCAGGGGTGTGCAAGATATTAAGGGCTGTGCGCCCTAGTTGAATTTGATCACCACCAGCATGCAGGCTAGGTCGTTGTAATTCTGCCTGCCAGAAATCAGCCTCAGCCTTGAGTAAGTGCAGCTCAGGGTCATATTGCTGCAAGATCTCTTCGACGCCATTAATGTGATCATCATGACTATGAGTCAGCAATATGTCGCTAACCTTGAGTTGATGCTGGCTGACGTAGTCATGAATGGGCTGCATATCCCACGCGGGATCGACTATAGCAGTGCGTTTACTATCCCGATCAATGATCAGGTAAACAAAGTTTTGCATGGGACCCAGTTCCATACTGACGATTTCATAGGGTTTATTCATAACGAGTTCTCCAACGGCTTGTAATATTAGCTAGGGAATTGCATATTTCCAAGTATGAATGCGCATATAACAGCAACAACCTTGGATGATTTCATTAGTGAAGATTTACTTTGTTTGTCTATCGGTTTAAATCCGTCTATTCCTTCAGTAAAAGCAGGTTACTATTTTGCTAATCCAAGGAATCGCTTTTGGTCAGCACTGAATGCCGCTAATATTCTTCCTGAAACGCTTGATCGTTCGCTAAGCAGTCAGCAGCGATTGCACACAGAATATAGGATTGGTTTTACAGATGTCGTGAAACGTCCTAGCCGCATGGGGCATGAACTTAGGGCGGCTGATTTTAGGCGTGATGCACCGCTTCTCAGAGAGAAGATAGAGCATTATCAACCCACGCTACTTTGGTTTCATGGCAAGATCGCAGTGACTAAATTTTTTACCTATGCCTATGGTCTAAAGCGCGATTGGGATTGGGGCTTATGCTCAGTGCCTGAGCTAGCTTCCCCCGTGTTGATTACGCCTAATCCAAGCCCTGCTAATGCAGCCTATAGCCTGCAAGATATCAGCCAGCAGTATCAAGCTTTAGCGCCATTTCTAGTTGAACGTTAGTATCGAATTCGAGGATATCTAGATTACAGCTGCTGTTATAATATGACCTTAGTGAATCTTTTATAGTGAAAATTTGTCATAGGGCTTTATCTAGAAGCTGCCTATGATGTTTTCGATGCGCATTAATGCTTAAAGAGAATTTAGAATGATGACTTATCGCCGGTATCACTTACTAATTGTGCTGTTAGTTTTAGCGGCTCTCGCATTTGCTGTGTTTTATCTTGAGGATGTACTCTTTCTAGACCCCTGTCCCTTATGTTTGGTCGATAGAGCGCTTTTACTGCTCATTGCAGGGCTAAGTGTGATGGCTTGGCTGCAGCATCCACAGGCTGTTGGGCGAACTATTTATGGCGTACTATCAGGCTTGGTTGCAAGCACCGGCGTGGTTGTAACGCTGCGCCATATTTGGCTGCAGGGGTTACCCCCTGAACAGGTGCCGGAATGTGGCCCAGGTCTTTATTTTATGTTGGATGTGATGTCCTTAGAGGATGTCTTTGGACAGGTTTTTAATGGCTCAGGCAGCTGTGCTGAAGTGAGTTGGACCTTCTTGGGTCTATCCATTCCAGAGCAAACTCTTGGATTATTCACTCTCTTGTTACTGATTAATATCGTGGCAGTTCGATTGCCCCGAAATACTAATAAGTTATAAAGCGTAGGTGTCTGAGACAGTCATCCACGATATAATTGCTTATTTTTCGCCCAAAATACCCCGATAAAGCGACAACCGTATGACCGAAAACACTGCTATAAAAGCACCTCATAGAATGCCTCCTGCCAGTAAATTAGTCACCCTGGTGGGCGACTATGGAACTGCTGACTTCAAACTGCATCGCGGTGGGCTTCTACAAGAGGTGGTCATTGCTTATGAATCGTGGGGTTCACTATCAGACAATCACGATAATGTGATTTTAGTGTTTGGTGGTCTCTCACCATCAGCACATGCTGCATCATCTCTTGAAGATCCCAGTCGTGGCTGGTGGGAATTCATGATTGGCCCCGGTAAGCCTATTGATACCGATCGTTTCTATGTGATCTGTGTTAACTCTTTCGGTAGTTGTTTTGGTTCAACTAATCCTTCTTCAATCAATCCACAAACGGGACAGTCCTATGGCTTGGACTTTCCTGATGTCAGTATTGAGGATATTGCCAAATCAGCACATCACGCCCTCCAAGACCTAGGTATTGACCATTTACATGCCGTCGTTGGTGGCTCTATGGGAGGGATGTCTTCATTGGCTTATGCCTTGATGTACCCCGATGAGGTTGATCATTTAATATCTATTTCAGCAGCAGCCCGTGCCTTGCCTTTCACTATTGCTGTGCGTTCATTACAGCGTGAGATTATCCGTTGTGATCCAGGCTTTAAGAATGGCCAATATAATGCGGATGAAGAACCGACACATGGCATGATGCTGGCGCGCAAGTTAGGGTTAATGTCATATCGTGCATCTGAAGAGTGGCATCAACGCTTTAACCGCGCACGTGTTAGCCCAGACCGAAAATCAGATGAGCGCTTCGGTATTGAATTCGAAGTGGAGTCTTATCTAGATTACAACGCAAAGAAGTTTGTGCGTACGTTTGACGCCAACAGCTATCTTTACCTATCACGGGCCATGGATCTATTTGATGTTGCTGAACATGGTGGCTCAGTGAATGCTGGATTGGCTAAAATTCAGGCCAAGAGTAGCCTTATAATTGGTGTTGAAACCGATATCTTATTCCCTGTGCAGCAACAAGAGGAATTAGCTGAAGGTATTCAAAGGGCAGGGCGAAAGGCCGAATATATCCAGTTGAACTCGATCAACGGGCATGACTCTTTCTTAGTCGATGAAGCTCACTTTGGTCCTGTGGTGCGAGATTTCTTTGCACAAACCTAAGGTTTCGAAAAACCCTGTTGCAGGGTTAAATCGCTAAATCACCCGCCCCAAGCAAATGCTGTGCTTGAGGCGGGTGAGTGTCATCTACTCTACATCCGCGCGATAAGCGTCTAGTTTAGCGTTTATCTGTATCGACGTAATCGCGTTCAGCTGAGCCTGTGTATAACTGGCGAGGACGACCGATACGATTCGTTGGATCAGACATCATTTCCATCCAGTGAGAGAGCCAGCCAACAGTGCGTGCTAGCGCAAATATCACGGTATACATACTGCTAGGGATGTTCATCGCTTTGAAGATAATACCTGAGTAGAAATCTACATTGGGGTATAACTTACGTTGAATGAAGTAGTCATCTTCTAGGGCAATCTTTTCTAGATCCATGGCCGTCTTCAGTAGAGGCTGGTTAGGATTGTCTTCACCCATTTCATTTAAGAGGTCATGACAGATAGTCTGAATGAGTTTGGCCCGTGGGTCATAGTTCTTATAGACGCGATGACCAAAGCCCATCAAACGGAATCGATCAGTCTTATCTTTGGCTCGAGCAATATAGTGATCAAGTTCTTTGCCTGAAGAAACAATTTCATTGAGCATGCTAATAACAGCCTCATTAGCACCACCGTGAGCGGGTCCCCAGAGTGAACCGATACCTGCAGCGATAGCTGCGTAAGGACTTGCTTCTGAGCTGCCGGTTAAACGCACCGTTGAGGTTGATGCATTTTGCTCATGGTCAGCATGCAGGATCAAAATCAGGTCCATGGCGCGAACCATGGTCTTCGACGGTGTATAAGAACCATCTTTAGAGCCAAACATCATGCGTAGGAAGTCTTCGGTGTAGCCACTCTTTGGGTCTGAGGTAAGGAACTCTTCACCTTGCTGATGCTTATAAGTCCATGCAGCTAGCGTTGGCATCTTTGCGATTAAGCGATGTGCTGCTAAGCGACGGGCCTGATCATCATGCACATCAACCTCGTCATTGTGTTTTGCAGCTAATGCGCCGACTGCTGAGATGAGCATCGCCATTGGGTGTGCATCTTGCTGAAACGCTTGAAAAAGTAATGGGAGCTTGTCATCAACCGCTTTATGCTGAGCAATGGTTGCCTTGTACTCGGCCAGTTGCGCTGCCGTTGGTAGCTCACCATTCATTAACAGATAGCAAGTTTCTTCATAGTTACTCTTTTGAGCAAGCTGCTCTATCGGATAACCACGGTATGAAAGTCGACCTTTGTCGCCATCAATGAAAGTTATCTTACTTTCACAACTAGCAGTAGAAACAAAACCAGGATCAAAAGTGAAGTAACCAAGTTCGCGGTTCAAAGCGCGAATATCTAGAGTGCTAGCACCATCTGTGGGCACTAATACTGGCATTTCTACCTGTTTCGCACTGCTATTATCGGTAATAGTTACTGTATTTTTGGGGTTGTCAGACACTGCTGTCCTCCTGGATTCTCATTCAATACGCTCACTGTATCGAGACTAATAAATAATCAGTCTGACTCTGGGGGCGATCTGAAAGTATAAATGTGTTAATTAAATATGCTATTAAAATCAATAGCTTGCGAATTATTATTGTAGCTGGTGTTGTTTAAAGCCACCTGAGGTAGCCTTAGCACACTTGCTGAGCACCGGTTTTATCGAGTATTAATTACTTCATGTCTTACCAGAAAACATCACGATAGCAGCCGAACTAATCGAGCATTTTACCTCACTTCAGCCAATAAATAATAACCAAAATGGGCAGTTAGGTAGAAATTATGACTTTTTAAGCCTGTGCGAATACTGTTTTTAGAATAAATTGCGCGATTTCATCAGGATTATTTAAATTTAACTGCGGGATGTCTTGTTTCACATCGAGTTTTTCATCACTAGCAATGGCAATAACGTGATCATCTTTTTCACAGATTAGAGGCAGGTTTAGAGACGGACGATGTAGTTCAATCTTAGCAATAGGCTCTTTTTTAAAGCCTTCAACTAAAATTAAATCAGCTGCATTAAAATCCAGCTGCTGTATGAGTTCTGCTAGAGAGGCTTCATCTTCTTCACTTTCATGATCATGCATCAGAGCCCAGCGGTTAGCCGATGAGATTAACATTTGCTTGGCACCTGCTTGGCGCAGGCGATAGCTATCTTTATTCGGATGATCGATGTCAAAGGCATGATGAGCATGCTTAATCATCGCAATACGGACACCATTAGCGACCAGTATTGGGATTAACTGGCTGAGTAAAGTCGTCTTACCGGTGCCACTAAAGGCACAGAATCCGAGAATAGGCAGCGGACAATCATCATAACGCATAGTTTTAAGGCTTTAGTTGTTGCCCGAGGGTGGTTAAGTCCTCGCGCGAATTTACATTAGTAAAAATGTCAGGACGATCTGAAAAGTCGCATTCTGCATAGCCTTCTTGTTTATACCAGAGATCAATTTTACGATCGCCGCGAGCCAAGAAGTCTAACAGACTAGGGAGTAATGATTGATGCAGTAAGGCATATACCGGCTGCAGACGCTTACCATCAGTGGCGACACTGATCCGAGCCTTCTTTTCTAAGGCGCTTTGGTATAAGCGTTGTACATAATCGTTGCAAAGCAGGGGGCCATCACAGGGTGCAGTCACCATATAGTCGGTGGTGCATTGCTTAAGGCCACTAGCAAAACCGGCGAGTGGGCCCTGAAAGTCTGTCAGTTCATCACCGATAACGGTATGCCCGTATCTCTGGTAGTGTTCAAAACTTCGATTCGCATTAATCGCTAGCGAATGCACCTGAGGTGCCAGTGATGCGAGTACATATTCAATCATCGCCTGACCATTAAGTAAGACTAGTCCTTTGTCTTCGCCGCCCATTCTCTGGGCGCGACCACCCGCTAGAATAAGGCCTGAGATGTTATCATGTGAAACCATAATGCTATGTTAACTGAATTAAGCGACTTGGCTGAAATCGCTGCACTCTAACACTATGAACGGGTAGTCCCAAATTTAGTGTGCTTTGTGTCATAGGCCCTAGTGGATAAACCCTCATTTAAGAGGCTGTACCTACTAAGGTTTGTCATCAGACGATTTCGCCGGTGTTGCTACTCGAGACTGTACAAGGAGATTTTTAGATGAGTGATAAAGAAATGACGACAACGGAAATTGAAGCTGCTGTTTTTAGGCGTCTAGTGTCACATTTTCAAACACATAGCGATGTACAAAACATCGATTTGATGAATTTGGCTGACTTTTGTCGTAACTGCCTGTCAAAGTGGTATGTCGCTGCGGCAGAAGATAAAGGCCTCGATATAGAATACGAGGCGGCACGAGAGTTGGTTTATGGCATGCCATATTCTGAGTGGAAAGAGAAATACCAAACACCACCCACTAAAGAGCAGTTAGATAAGTTTAATGCTCGTGACAAGTAGCGGTTGCTTGCCGTAAGCTACTACTTAATTTGTTAATTATTAGAAAATACTGCGATGAGTGAAAGTGATTTAGACGACCAGCAACTGTTGCGTTACAGTCGACAAATTATGTTGCCTCAGGTGGATATCACAGGGCAGCAACGCTTATTAGATGCCCGTGTGCTCATTTTAGGTGCGGGTGGTCTGGGTTGTCCAGTAGCTCTATATCTAGCAAGTAGTGGCGTTGGCCACATCACTATCGTTGATGATGATGTTGTCGAGCTGTCTAATCTACAGCGGCAGATCTTATATACCGAAGCAGACATTGGCCGACTTAAGGCCGAGGTTGTGCGTGAACGATTGGCGCTGCTTAATCCTGAAGTCACCGTGCAGGCTATTTGTCAGCGCCCAAATCTGCATGACTTGAGTAGTTTGGTGGCCGATGCTGACTTGGTCCTTGATGGTACGGATAACTTTGCCTCTCGCTATCAGCATAATCGTATCTGCATTGCATTTAAAACGCCTTTATTGTCTGCAGCTGTGATCCGTTTTGAAGGCCAATTGATCTATTTTAATCCCACGCTCGAGGGCCCTTGTTACGCCTGCCTTTACCCGTCAGCCAGCGATACAAACGAAAACTGCAGTGAGAATGGTGTGTTAGCACCAGTCGCTGGTGTCATGGCCATGATGATGGCGACAGAGGCCTTAAAACAATTGCTGAAGCTAGGTGATAACAGTATTGGTCGCCTACATCTATTTGACGCCTTAGCGATGGAGTGGCGCACCGTTAAGGTCAAGGCAGACCCTGAATGCAAGCACTGCGCCCAATGCCAAAACTGAAAAAAAACCGCTGGCATAGCTATATATGGTCTTCTGAGTTAACAAGTGTAGGCCCACTTCAACAGCTCTTTATTCGCTGCCTGCGTTTCTTGCAGACCTTGATGTTGGAACTGTCTGATGGCCAGCTCAATCTGCGTGCTATGTCCTTGGTGTTCACCACCATCCTTTCGATTGTACCTCTCTTAGCAGTCAGTTTTTCAGTGCTTAAAGCCTTTGGCGTTCATGGACAGATGGAACCCGTACTGTTGGCTATATTTACTCAGTTAGGTGATCGCGGCCCAGAAATCAGTGCGATGATTATTGGCTTTGTTGATAACGTAGAGGTCGGCTTGTTAGGTGCGGTTGGAATTGCGGTTTTATTTTATTCTGTAATTTCGCTGCTACAAAAGATTGAAGAAGCTTTTAATTACACCTGGTATGTTGGCCGATTACGCGCGCTGAATGAACGTATAAGTCGTTATCTTAGTGTGGTTTTAGTCGGCCCTGTGCTCGTCTTTGCCGGTCTAGCTTTGACTGCAAAACTATTAAATAACACAGTTACACAAAGCGTTAATGGTTTTTCAGTAATGAGCGAGGCCTTACAGCTATGGGCCAATGCCATACCTTATGTTTTTGTTATCGCTGCGTTTACCTTCACTTACTATTTCGTCCCAAATACTAAGGTGCAGTTTCGAGCAGCTCTGGTTGGCGGTTTAGTGGCTGGAGTGCTATGGCAATCAATGGGTTGGCTTTATGCCTTCTCTATTGCTAATGCCTCGGCGCAAGTAGCGATATATGCAGGCTTTGCTGCGCTTTTCTTCTTTATGTTTTGGCTTTACTTGAATTGGTTTGTGTTGCTCTTGGGCTCTAGTATCGCCTATCTTTACCAGCATCCGGAAAGGCGATATTTCGATGCTAATGAGTTCCAAAGTAAAGATATATATTCTCAAGAATGTTTAAGTATGGATGCCTTGCTCATGATTGTGCATCAATATTATCAAAAAAAAGAGCCAATAAATGAGATGCAATTAGTAGAGCGTTGTCATTGCAACCTACTCGCTTTGCGTGCAGTGCTTAAACAGTTGTCTGATCACAACCTCATTGTGGCTGTCGATAGGGTGGGTAGAGGATACGTGCCTGCCAGACCCGCAGAAGACCTCAGTTTGGCACAGGTCTATTTGGCAATACGTCATCACAAACGACAACGAGATGCTGAGAACATGACTGTTAATATAGAGGCATCAAAGCGGCATTTAATTGATCGTGTAGAGCAAATGGTAGGGCGTGGTTTAGCGCAACAGACATTAAAAGATTTGCTCATTAATGAGCAAGCAACCCTTGATTCATCAGCCCAGTAAATAATTAAAAGACTCCTATGACTAATCTAGAGAATGAACCGCATAAAATTATTCAGCTTACCGAGTGTAGGATTACCTTACTCGGTACTGCGCATGTCTCCAGACAAAGTGTAGAGGCGGTTAGAGATCAAATAGTTAATGGTGATTATGATGCGGTTGCAATTGAACTCTGCGATAACCGTTATGCCTCTATGAATGATGCTAAGGGCTATGCAGAGATGGATTTGTTTGCGGTTATTAAACAGGGGAAGGCGAGTATGGTGGCTGCCAGTCTTGCGCTGGGTGCTTATCAACAACGCATAGCAGAGCAGTTTGAGATTCAGCCCGGTGCTGAGATGAAGCTAGCCAGTGACTTAGCTACGGCACAAGCACTGCCTTTGTTATTAATTGATCGCGATGTTGGTACCACTTTAAAAAGAGTGTATCGGAGTATCCCTTGGTGGCGAAAAATGACTGTGGTTTCAGGACTGATTGCGAGTCTTTTCAGTCGTGAAAAAGTCTCTGAAGAAGAAATTGAACAGCTTAAGCAGGGTGATATTCTTGAGAATGCCTTCAGCCAATTCTCAGAATCAGCAGCCGATCTATTGCAACCTCTGATTGCTGAGCGTGATGAATATATGGCGGCTAAGATTACAAATAGCATAGAAACTCAGGCCTACCAAAACATCTTAGTTGTGGTCGGTGCTGGCCATTTAGCAGGTCTCTCTAAGCATCTGCAAGAAGGGCTGAGTGCGCCTCTAACGAGAATACAGCAGCTGCAGGAGATACCGGCAGGCAACCGTATATTGCCTTACCTGCCTTGGTTGATTGTCTTCCTTGTCGTCATTGGCTTTGCTTTTGGCTTTAATAAAAGTTCCGATCTAGGGTGGAGTCTAGTCTTTAATTGGATTCTCATTAATGGCGGTTTGTCTGCAGCCGGCACATTGCTTGCCGGTGGTCATATTTTGACCGTAGTAGTGGCCTTTTTTGCAGCGCCATTAACCTCACTAAACCCTGCCATCGGTGCCGGTGTGGTTACCGCGGGTGCTGAGATCTATCTACGCAAGCCAACGGTGCAAGACTTCCAGCAGTTACGCAACGACAGTACTAGCTTCTCTGGTTGGCGCGGTAATCGAGTAGCACGAGTGATATTGGTTTTTCTACTGAGCACGGTGGGTTCGGCCTTGGGCACTTATATTGCTGGCTTTCAAATTATAGGCAGCCTTTCTAGTGCGTATTAGTTCGTTCGGCGACACTCAGTTCCTTCTGTTTGACCTCTAAGAGCATTAATAATAGCTATGCTCTCGATTGAATTTTTAGTGGCACTGTTACTGCTTGGTGCTGTCGTTGGTTTTTTTGCAGGCTTATTTGGAATTGGTGGCGGCGGTATTATGGTGCCTATCCTCAGCAGTCTCTTTCTTTGGCAGTCGCTACCCTTAGATCAGGTCATTCACCTGGCTTTAGGGACATCAATGGCTTGCATTATCATGACGGCAATCGCAAGTCTGCGGGCACATCATGCGCGTGCTGCAGTGCATTGGCCTATCGTGCGGATGATGACACCAGGTGTGTTAATAGGCACCTTTGCAGGAGCTTTCTTTGCCTCGATTCTGAGTACGCAATATCTAGCATTATTTTTCACTCTGTTCATGGCGTTCATTGCGCTACAAATGTTTCGTTCTAAGCCTAGCCAAAGCAAAAAAACGACGCAGCATGAGCTCTCTGTTCACGCTGTCTCATTGTCGATTGGCTCACTATCTGCGCTGGTAGCGATTGGTGGTGGATCGTTGACGGTACCTTATTTACTGTGGCGCCATATTGATATCAAAGCGGCCATTGGTACTTCAGCTGCAGTCGGTCTGCCCATTGCAGTCGCAGGTGCCTGTGGATATCTGATAACGGGGTGGAATGTTGAGACTGGGCAGGCTGGGGTCTTTGGATATATCTATTTGCCTGCTGTTATCGCTATTTCTCTGGTGAGTTCGTTGACGGCACCCTTAGGGGTTAGAGCGGCACATAGCTTGCCTACAGCACTGCTTAAAAAATTATTTGCTGTCTGCCTTTTACTGCTCAGTCTGCGCATGTTAACGACTGTGCTATAGCCGCAAATGATAGCCTATCTTAGTTGGCAGCCGTTTGCTTTAAAGGCTGTACTGATTGGCTTTTACGATTCCAGTAGATATTGAGGTCATGTGCAATCTCTGCGGCCTCTAACAATAAAATGTCATCTTCAATATTAACTTTTTCTTCCTCATCAAAGTTTTCTTCAGATTGACTGTCTTTCATACCTAATGCTGTTTCAAACTCTTTACGCTTATTTTCAAGTTCATCAAAGCGTTTTTTACGCGTTTTCTCATTCAGCGAGACCGTCTTACGATCAGTTAAAGTCTCATTCAATTTAAGTAGCTTGAGCATGGTTTGGTAACGTTGATTATCAGTGACACGACTTTGGTGTTGTTTGTCTAATTGCTGAATAACACTGCGAGCAATGATTTGACCTTGATAACTGGCTGGCGTGATCTGACTCCATGGTAAGGCATTTTTTAAGCTGCGCTCACCGCGATTGCTAACCTCAATGCCTTCAGCATAGTCGATGTCTGGTAACACCCCCCTGTGTTGTGTGCTGCCACCATCAACACGAAAATACTGGGCAATAGTCGCTTTAAGTTGTCCGAGCTTATCTTCTTTGCTGCGACTGAACTGGTTTAAGTCTATAAGCTGCTGCACTGAGCCCTTGCCATAAGTCGCTTCACCAACAACAACAGCACGGCCATAGTCTTGCAGGGCGCTAGCTACAATCTCTGAGGCCGATGCACTAAAGCGATCAACTAAGATAACTAGAGGGCCCTCGTAGGCTGCACCTTTTTTTAGATCTTGATGTATCTCTAAGTTACCCGTGGAGTCCTGAACCTGAACTATAGGCCCATGATCAATAAAAAGACCGGCAAGATTAGTAGCTTCAATCAGAGAGCCACCACCGTTAGATCGTAAATCTAATATTAACGTCTCAATATCTTCTTCTTTCAGTTCCGCAATTAGTTGCTCAACATCTCTGGTTGTACTTCTGTAATCTTTTTCACCTTTTTGATAGGCCGCAAAGTCCATGTAGAAAGTAGGGATGGTAATGATGCCCACCTTGCTGCTGCCATTTTCATGTTCAAGCTCTAAGCTCGCCTTTTGTGCGGCTTGCTCTTCAAGTTTTATTTTATTGCGAACCAGGCTTATTTCTTCAGGGACAGCCGCATCACCTTGTTCACCACGAAGCAGTTGCAGTCTAACAACGGTACCCTTCTTACCTCGAATTAGGTCGACGACTTCATCTAGACGCCAGCCAACCACATCAACAAAAACGTCATCATCTGCTTGCGCAATACCAATGATTCGGTCTTTTGACTTCAATAAACCACTGAGATCAGCTGGGCCACCAGGGATTACACGGCTGACTAGAGTGTAATCATCATCCAAACGCAACATTGCGCCAATGCCTTCTAAGGACAGTGACATGCGAATTTCAAAATTGTCATAGCTGCGAGGTGATAAATAGCTGGTGTGAGGGTCAATACTGGTTGCAAAGGCATTAATGAAAATTTGGTAGACATCATTTGAATTTAACTGATGGCTGCGTTTTTTTATGCCTTCATAACGTTTTGTTAAGGTCGTCTTTATCTCATCTTTTGTCTTTTCTGCCAGATGTAATGACAAGACATCGTTCTTTACGCGCTTACGCCATAGGTCGTTTTGTCCGCTCTGGCCTTGTGGCCAGGAGGCATCTTCACGGTCAATTAAAAAAACCTCTTCCTTGGTAAAGTCAAAATCTGTCTCAAGTAGAGATATGGCAAAACTCACACGTTCACTGACACGCTGTTGATAGAGAGTGATGAAAGCATAGGGAGCCCTGAGGTCGGAGTTCTCTAGAAAGTCATCTATTAGGTAGCGGTACTGCTCGAAGTTTTGGATGTCGCTGGCTAAAAAATAGTTCTTTCCTGGGTCTAAACTGTCTATGAAATGGCTGTGAATTTTGTCTGAAAAACTATCGTCCAAATTAAACTTTCGATAGTGATAACGTTCTAGAAAGTTAGTAATCAGATTAGTCGCTTTCAGATGAACAGCTGATGGCGCCAGCGGCTCTAAGTCTGAAGTTTTGGCGATTAAGCCACTGCTGCCTATGAGCAGTGCTGTCAGAGTCAGTAAAGTCAGAACGAGTTTTTTTCTAAACACTGTGTATGAGCCTTCTTTGAGAGGTTGCCGTTAAGCAAGTTAGCTTTTTTCTAGTATATGCGTATTTCTAAAACAGTACGAGGTGGATTGGCGTTGCTTAGTTCCCTGCCTGTACAATCAAGATACGTTATATCAGCTAGTCAGAGCCTAAAATCTAATTTAGTATGGTGTATTGTTTGTTTATTAAAACCATTCTTAGCTGAATTCTTTTGAAGTTACAGTTCTGAGATTATGCAATTTGAGGCGTTAGTATGTCCGAAGCACAAGAGAAATCCCTTTTTATGACGCGGCTGATGACGCCTGATATGGCGAATTTTTCCGGCAAAGTGCATGGTGGGGCCTTACTCAAGGTGCTAGATGAAGCGGCTTATTCATGTGCATCACGCTACTGCAAGGCCTATGTGGTGACAGCGGCCTTGGATCATGTCGGTTTTAAGCGTGCGGTTATGGTGGGTGATCTGATTACATTCAAGTGCAATGTTAATTATGTAGGACGCTCTTCAATGGAGATTGGTATCCGAGTTGAAGCCGAAAACATCAAGAGCAAAACTAAGTATCATGCTATTTCTTGCTACTTCACGATGGTCGCAGTAGATGACGATGGCAAAGGCCTAGAAGTGCCTCGTTTAGAGCTTAACTCTGCAGAAGAGAAAAAGTTATTTGAAGCAGGAAAAATGCGTTGTGAAATGCGTAAAGAGATGGAACAACGTAACCAGGCGTTACATGTTGGTTTGCCTACCTAGCGACTGCGTTTAAGCTAACTGTTGCAAACCCTCAATTAAACGTTGCATGCCAACTTCAACGTTTTGTGCAGTCAGAGCCCCATAAGAAATTCTAAGATAACCCGCTTTTGCAAATGCGCTGCCAGGTATGGTGGCGACGGCATGCTCACGGATCAGATGATGCACCGTATCTAGATCACTGTGCTGACTTTGAATCTGCGCAAAGATATAAAAAGCACCCTCCGATCTGGCCTCCTGCAGTAAAACTCCTGAGCTATTCAATGCCTGTAAGCACAATGTTCTGGAGCTTTTGATCTCATTCAGGTGTGTTTGCAGGTAGCTGCTGTCAGCTTGTAATGCGCCTAGAGCGGCAAGTTGGGAAATAATAGGGGGTGATATTAAGACGGTGTCTTGGATCTTGCGCAGCGCTGCTGTGAGGTCAGCAGGCACCAGCATGTAGCCAACCCGCCAACCGGCAAAGCCGTAAGCCTTAGAAAAAGAATAGAGGCTGATTGTATGGCTAGCACTGTGGCTTAGGCTGGCTGCTGAAAAATGTTCAGCGTCCTCAAAAACAAAGTCTTCATAAGCCTCATCTGAAATATGGTAGAGACCATGGCGTTCACACAATTGATTGATCTCAGTCAACTCTTCTTTGCTATAGACCGCCGCAGTCGGGTTATTCGGTGAAACCGTTACTATGGCTTTTGTCCTTGCGCTGATGTTGTTTTTTATGGCATCTAAATCAGGATGAAAGTTATCCAGCGTTGGCGTTAATACCGCTTTACCATTAGCTAAGGTGATAGCCATTTCATGATTAAAGTAGAAGGGTGTCAGTAAGATAACCTCATCATCTGGGTCGAGCAGGGCTAGCATCAAAGAGCTAAAAGCCATATTTGAGCCGGCAGTGACAAAAACTTCTTGGCCTTGATCAAACTGGACCTGATTTTTTTGTTCTAGTTTTTGCCGTAAAGCAGTGACTAACTCGGGGATACCCTGCACAGGCCCATAGAGATCTAGTTGTTTCTCATGCAAGCGTTCTTTAACGGCTCTTAGGGCCTCATTCGGCGGTGAGAAAAAGGCAACACCCTGACCCAGTGAGACAGTCCCTGGGTGTTGCTTCACCCAAGTGTTGACGGTTGGGATTATAGGGTTTTTAACGGCGCGACTACGTGCACTTGGACGCAGAAGGGCAGGCTTGGCATCAGGCATGGTATTACATCGTGATTCGTCTATAAATATCTGACACTTTATACGGCAATTTATCAACTTGGTCGACAATCGTGAAGTTTACTGGGCCATACATATGCTTTAAGTAATCGGCTGATTCTGTATCGATGGTGATGCAGAATGGGTGGATACCTAAAAACTTGGCTTCAACTAAGGCACGACGGGTATCTTCAATGCCATAGACACCACGATAACCGTCCTGATCATCTGGTCGACCATCAGATAATGTAATTAATAGTTTACTCTTGGCTTCAACCTTACTTAGCAGTTTACTGAGGTGGCGAATAGCCACGCCCATACGCGTATAATCTTGTGGCTTGATGCCTGCAATTCTGCCCTTTACTTCTTTTGAGTAAGGCTCATCAAATTCTTTTATTCGGTATAAATCACAACGCTGATGGGTTCTACCAGAAAATCCATAGATGGCATATTGATCACCTAAGAGCTGCAAAGACTCACAGAGTAAAATTAAGGCTTCGCGTTCCATTTCGTTGATCCAACCAGAGGTTGAGCCACTCATGTCGACCATGAACATAACGGCAATATTACGATCAACTTTACGTTGCTTAATGAAGAGGTTTTGACTGAGTTCATGACCGTTGATGATATCTGCATAAGATTCAATAACGGCATCAAGATCAATATCTTCACCATAGGGTTGTTTTCGCAGACGACGGTTGTCATCACGTAAAGCCTCAAAAGTGCGGTTTAAGCTTTTCATTAAGCCATAGTGTTTTTTCAAGGTTTTCGCGGCAAAGTCCGATGTTACCTCTGGCACCGTATGCTCAAACAAGTGACAGTAGTCTTTGCGATATTTCTGCCGTGAGTGATCCCATTCATCATACAAAGCAAGGGCTTCACCGGCGCCTTCAAGAGACTCCTTATCGGTTTCAAGGCCACTGTTATCGGTAGCGGCCTTATCTTCATTGGTTTCTAAATAATTTTCTGGGATATCTCCCAAGTCTTGTTGAATAGAGTCCAAGAGTGCTTGAATTTCTTCGGGTGTATCCACCGTTTTACCATCGAGCTCTAGGTCATAACGATAGCCATCGGGTCTCTCATCATCTTCTACTTCGCGAAGTTCAAAGTTTTCTTCGTCAGTGCCATCTTCACCATCGCCTTCACCTGGCATGCTATCTGAGCTCGACATCAATTCTTCGCGCAACTCCGTTAATTTTTCTTGCAGCTCAGTTTTTTCCTGATCGCTGCGCTCTTGTATCTTAGCGTTGGCTAACGTGGGGTCTATCTCACCTTGATATAACGTCGGTTCGGGTAGGTAGGCCTGATCATAAAGGGCATAAAGCAGTTCTGCAGTGTCATGCACGGTCGCCTCAGGCATGGATAGCTTTTTGACGGCCTGTTGCCAGGCCTCTGGAAGCTCTGTAGCCACCAATAGTGAATTAAATTGACGCATAGCACGAGCAATCCCGGGTAGCTCTCGCTCTATCTGTTTATCTAGACGCACGGTCTCAAGCGCATGGAATAGGTTTAATGCACGCTCACTATCTTTGAAGGTGGTTACTAGCTGCTGAATATTGATGCGGAAGGTGCCGAACCATGTCTGCGCCCATTGATGCACAGCAATCGACTTATATAAGGCAAAGTTCTCATCACGTGTTTTGAACTCACTCAAGCGTTCAGGTAGATGTAAGGTCTCAGTATCAGTGAAGAGACTTTCACTGCTCTCCAGACTCAGTGAGCGACCATTAAGGCCGAGAACAATGCTCTCAATAACACGGGATATTTCATCATAGCTGACTGAGCTCGGCGCACTGCTCTTGCTGGCGACATAGGCTTCTATTGCCCGCATTTCGGTGATTGCAGCAGTGACATCCTGTGCTTGATACTGCGTGGTGATGTGTTCAATCCAATCAAGCCAGTCACCTTCATCGAGTAGCATTAATGCTGCTGGGGCAAGGTGGCAAAAGTGGTATGAAAGTTCAGCATCTATAGCAGAGACGGTGTTTGCTGATTGGATAAAACGTTCTTGATCAGCCAGGCTGAACTGGGTGAGTTGCTGCGCTGGCGCAAAGACACTGCGTGCGGTGGTTAACACCTGTTCAACAACCAGTTCTAGGCGAAGCTGAATCTCACGCTCACTCATACCCCCATAAATTGAACCGTTTTGATTTCGTCCGGCACGATCTAAGGACTGAATAAAGCCACCGTCCTTAGAGTAGGACTTAATCTCATATTGGTAATCTGAGTCTACGGGCACAGATGCTACTGGTTTATTCTTTTTGCGGCGCCAAAATCTGAAGTTCATAGCAATTTAATCTGTAATTTGAGTGATCAGCAGATCCCGTGCTTGATTAATCTTGACGGCGAGGTAACTCGAGCCACCTCGATCTGGATGAATCTTCTGCATCAACTGTTTATGTGCTTTCAGAATACTCTGTTTATCTGCCCCTGGCTCTAGTCCAAGGATTGCATAAGCTTCATTTTCTGATAGTTGTGCAGTACTAGTTTCTTCTGTTTTATTTGATTGATTCTGAGCGCGCCATTCAGTGCCATGCGTTCTGTCAATGTAATTTCCTAGTAATTGTTCTGAGTCAGGGTCTAGTTGGCAGTAGTTCTGATGCAGTGCTATGAGCTGATCTTGGCTTAATTGCTGCAAATTGAGTCCGGCATGTTCGCCGTCTTTGATGCGACCAGAGAGTGCTCCACTGTCATGATCCAAGCTCATACTCAGGTATTGAGTCTCTACCAACGACTGTTGGCCAGAGCTGGGTGTATGGCTACTGAAACGATTAAAAACCCCTCTTAGCAGTGGCGCAAAGCGTAATAGGCCGAGTAGACGTCTTGCGACAGGGAGAGCTGCCCCAATAAGGGCAAATAACCAATGCATGCGGCCAGTGGCAACCAGTACCAGCAAGACTGCAGCAATAAGCGTCGCAATGACTTTCCAGCGTTTCTCCAACGGCTGCCGTTTCAACCAACGGAATAAGATCAGTGCGGCGATAATCGCTAGAATAAGTAAGACAATGCGTGCCATAAGTTACTTTGCAGGTAGTTGTTTAATTAATTGAGTGAGTAGGGCATTTTTGCCTTGGTCATGTTCTTTTAAGGCTTTTAATCCACCGACAGCATAGCTTGCCACAGCGGCTAATAAATCTCTTAACTGTGCCAGGCTATTATTGTCAAAGCGGCAGTAAGCACCATTGCTAAGTTGGCTTAGATGACGAAAAGCTTTTTCGGCATTGGCATTATATCCCTCTTGAAAAATAAACAAGGGAATTCCCAACAGTCCGAGTCGTGCAGCATGATGTGCGATGCTATCAAGTGACTCTTCAATACAATCAGCAACTAAGACGACGGCCTTCATTTTTTGCTGACTACCTTGGCGAACGGCATACTCTAAGAGGCGTTCTATTTGTGTCTGTCCGGCAGCGCAAGAAACACTGAGCATTTGTTTTTTTAGAACAGTGCTATTTTGACTCCATGGAAAGGTATGGAACTCAGTAAGTCCACGGTAATAACAGAGGCCAACCTCTAAACCAGCCGCTGCAGTGAACATTTCAGACTGAATTTTGCAGGCCATGCTCCAGCTAGCTTCACGGCTAGCCGTAGCATCCATAGCGAATAATAGCCGGCCTTGTGCCTTGTGCTGTGAACTCGGCAGGTGTTGCTTGCTGGCGGCAAGGAAGGCCTTTACTGAATTGCTGGTAGAGAGATCTTTTGGCATATCGGTTTAGCTTCCAGTGAATTTTCAATAATCTTAGTTTAGATGCTAGCGAAGGCAGTTGGGGTAAAGCAAGTACTCCTCTTATTGTTTGTAACTTAAGCAGTTTGATTACGACACATAAGCTACACTGTTTTTTTTACTTGATGTTGCTATGACTACCTATCGACCGACTGCATGGTTGGGCCTGCTCACGCTGGTGGTGATGTTTGGCTCAGCATTTTTACTGACCAAGATTGCGCTTAATGACTTGCCGCCACTAACCATTATTACAGGGCGCATTGTTGTTGCCGCTTTGACCCTATGGTGCATTGTCTTATACCAACGCCAAGCAATCTTAGAGCTATTGCCTTACTGGAAAATCTTTTTACTGCTAGCACTGACCGGTAACTGTCTGCCATTTTTTCTGATTGCCTGGGGACAGCAATACGTTGACAGCGGATTGGCTGGTATTTTGATGGCAATGATGCCGCTGGTGACTATTATCTTAGCGCATTTCTTTCTTGTTAATGAACGCATTACCTCGAGTAAGGCGGTGGGCTTTGGTCTTGGTTTTGTCGGCATCTTGATTCTGATGCGTCCTGATATCGGTGCTGATAAAGCAACCGATTGGTTGCTCATAGTCGCGATGTTATCCATTCTTTCTGGAGCCGTTAGCTATGCGGCTAACTCGGTTATTGCACACCAGCTACCAAAGATTAGTTTGAGTCTAATCTCATTGGGTGTGTTGTCTTTTTCTACGCTTATCATCACGCCTATTTGGATGTACTTCTATGGCTTTAATGGCCTCATGGAAAGTTCTGATATGGCCATTTACTCAGTCATTATCCTTGGTGTTTTTCCTACTGGCTTAGCCACCATTGTTTACTTTAGTGTGATTCGTCGAGCGGGAGCCGCTTTTTTATCACAGATCAATTACCTGATCCCACTCTGGGCGGTGATGATTGGAGTTTTGTTTGGTAATGAAAAGCTCTCATGGGGCGATCTGGTCGCGCTAGTGGTGATTTTATGTGGCATTGCTATTGCGCAACGTCGATCAAGGAATAATGAGACTTAGAAATAGGCCTTAGGGCTTTTTTCATCGAGCGCTGGTGCCAGACCACCAACACGCACATAAATTAAACAGCCTTCACGTGAGAATGGTTTATGAACACTCATGTGTGGGCCACGGATCCAAGAGCCAGCAGAGTAGCTACCATGCTCATCTTCAAAACAACCCTGTAACACAAAGATTTCTTCACCGCCTGGGTGGCTGTGTTGATGAAAATGAGTACCTGCTTCCCAATGCACTAAGGCCATACTCTCGGCGTGGCCGGCTTGTGAATAAAGGGGTAATACAGATAAGCCATCAACCATGCCTTGTTGCCAAGGACTATTGCGGGTGTCGATATGAGTCTGAGGTCGATCAGTCCCCGCATATTGACGCAAGCGAACCAGTAGAACGCAGCCCTCATCGGAAAAAGGTGCATGTTCGCTACCCTCGGGATTGAGCAGATAACTACCGGTGGGATAACGCCCGTGGTTATCACAGAACTCACCCTCAAGAACTAATATCTCCTCACCCTGTGGATGCGGATGGCTGTGGAATTGGCCACCAGCCTGATAGCGAACCAAGCTGGTTACAGCGCCAAACTCACCCCCTTCTCGGTACAGTGGTTTACGCCAGACAGTACCGCTAGGACTTGCTTCCCACTCCATGGCATGGGTATCTAAGACGATGCGTTGGCTGAGGTCAGCATTGATATTGGGCAAAGAAGACATGGTTATTATCGGTCGAATAAAGTTAAGTGATTGTAGAAACAGTCATACTCGATAGTCCAGAAAAACTAGATGGCAAAGCATTCCATTTAGAGAATTAATCCAGAAATAATTCTAGGGAGTCTAAGTCGATAGCATTAGCGCTGATGGCAGCGACTTCATTATTGCGATCAAATAGAAGGTATGACGGTGGTCCAACCAATTCTTCCTCAGCAGCATTTAGATAGTATTCTGCAGCAACTTCCTGCGTGGTTAAGAAATGGGTGTAATTGAGATTATGTTTTTTCACTAGGGCATGTGTTTCGGTTTCTGATTCAATACCATCAAAGACCACACCCATTAAGTCGAGCTCAAGCTCAGGCTGTTCGTCCAAAAACACCTGCAAACGTTTAAAGTCACTTTTACAAACGGGGCACCATGTCGTCCAGAACATCACTAGCTGCCAGCGTCCAGCAGTCAGCTCGGGTTCTAGATATTGCTCCAGCTGCTGAGGGGCGAGCACTAGCTTTGCTTTGCTGTCTTGGGCATCGGCACTCGGGCTAAAAAGTAGTGAGGTATAGATGAGGGCGGCAACTACATAAGTTGTTAAACCATGGCTTATGGACTTGCTTGGAAAGGAATAAGTTAAAGTAGTCATAGCTGACATTGTAAGCCGACTAGCGCTTATAACAAGCGTATGTGTTTGTTATGACAAGTTTAAATGTCGATATATGACTAGCCCTCAACGATGATAGGGCGTTGACCATTACTTTGAGACTGATTTATTAAGACTAGATTAACGGAGTGTTTAGGTTGAAATCACCCAGGCTCTAATTCGTATCGATGAGAATCAGCTAATTTGGATAAAGTTTATAGCAGGCTGCCTCAATAAACTGTGCGGCAACATCAGAGCGAACAGACTTTGCCTTGCTGTTTACACAGTGCTTGGCCGTGCTGTAACCAAACCAGCTGGTATTCTTTTTCACGAACACCCGTGTATGAATTGGGTGCTGGTCCTTACATTGATTAATGATTGATTCTGCTGCTATATCATTTTTCACATCAGTCAGCTCATTCAATAAGCACTGCCAATAATTATCTTTCTCCCCCCACCAGGCCTGTGCATTCGAGCTTAGGCAGAGTAATAACAAGAAGATGATTAGTGACTGTTTTTTCATTTTAGAAACCTCATGTGAGCTTAAAGCTGCATCATTGGCTTAATGACCCATAAGCTGTAACTGCTGATGATAATAATGGCAATAATGTTTAGCCACAGTCCTGCACTTACCATATCGCCTATGCGTAGATAGCCCGAGCCAAAGACAATAGCATTAGGCGGGGTGGCAATAGGCATCATAAAGGCAAAGCTAGCCGCTAATGTTGCGGGGATTATGAGTAAGTGTGGATGCACGCCCAAGCCTATAGCAATACCTGCCAGTAAGGGGATTAATGTGGCCGTGGTTGCTGTATTTGAGGTTAGTTCGGTGAGGAATATAACGCCGCTACAAATAATCACCAGAATGACTATTTCGGGCAGGTCGGGTAAGTGGTTAGCTTGTGCGCCGATAAAGCTAGCCACGCCGTTTTGCTGTATCGCCTTAGCTAAAGCAAGGCCACCGCCAAATAGAATAAATAGTCCCCAAGGTAACTTAGTCGCTGTTGTCCAATCCATGAGGAATCGACGTTGTTTAAAGTCTGCAGGGATAATGAAGAGGAGGCAGGCCGCTAGCATAGCAATGCCAGCATCACTTAAGTTAGCTAATGGCTGAACTGAATGACCTGAAATATGCACAGACCAGTGCTGTAATGGACTGCGGAATATCCATAGAAATACGGTTAAGGCAAAAATCGATAAGGTTAGAATCTGGCCACGATTCAGCGCTGTGGGTTGGTGGTCACTAATATCTTTCTGTAAGTGCAGCTTACTACTATCGATTGGAAAACTAACATAGCTGAGTAATAACCAAATAATGGGTAAGAAGATTAGGGCCAGAGGGGCCATCATCAGGCTCCATTGACTAAAGCTCATATCAAACTGAAAGGCTGGTGCAATGCCTTCATTTAAAAAACTCGCTAAAAAGAGATTAGGGGCTGTGCCAATTAAGGTCGTGGTGCCACCGATCGATGCGGCATAAGCCAAACCTAACATCAGGCATTTTGCAAAATTGGCTTGCGCTCGTAGCGTATCGACATCTTCATGTTCGGAGAGTGTCTCACTGCTGAAAAGGGCGATAATACTGAGGCCTATGGGCAGCATTAATGCCGTGGTTGCGGTGTTTGAAATGAAGGCACTGAGCACTGCGGCGGTAAACATAAAGGCAGCAATAATCGCTCTTGGCGAGGTTCCAGAAACGCGTAAAACCTTTGCCGCAAGACGTTCATCTAACTTCCAACGGTGTAAGGCTAAGGCAATTAAAAAGCCACCCATAAACAGGAAAATCAGAGGTGAGGCATAGGTCGCGGTGGTGCTTTTAATGTCATTGACACCCAAGAGTGGGAACAAGACGATGGGCAGTAATGCGGTAGCGCTGAGGTCAATGGCCTCGGTTAACCACCATAAAGCCATTAAAAAAGTGATGCAAAGGGTTGTTTTTGCGGCAAATGAGAGCGGAGTTAATGCTTTTTGGGTATCGACATAATGGTCAGGTAAGACCAAAAATAGGGCTATGGCACCTAAGGGTCCAGCAAAAAACCCAATTCGTTGTAAACTACTATTCATACAATCAAGAGTAAGCGTTAAAAAGTGACCGGCGCACGACCACAGTAAATGATATGACGAACCCAGTTGACCAGTTCGATCGGCCTATGCGCGATCTTAGAATTTCAGTGACCGATCGCTGCAATTTTCGTTGCACCTATTGTATGCCAAAAGAGATTTTCAATTCAAAATATCAGTTCCTACCGAGAAGTGATCTGCTTTCTTTTGAAGAAATCATCCGTCTAGCGCGATTGTTTGCGGCCCAGGGTGTGCGCAAGCTCCGCCTCACGGGTGGTGAGCCTTTATTGCGTAAGAATCTAGATGTCTTGGTCACTGAGCTGGCTAAAATTGAGGGTATAGATGATATTGCGCTGACTACTAACGCTTCTATTTTAACTTTGCCACGAGCACAGCAGCTGCGTGATGCTGGCTTAGACCGTATTACCGTTAGTTTGGATGCTATTAATGAGCAACGCTTTCGGCAGATGAATGATATGGACGTTTCAGTCGAAAAGGTTCTGCAAGGTATTGATAATGCGGAGCGTGCCGGCTTTGATAACATTAAAATCAATATGGTCGTGCAAAAAGGTGTCAACGAAGAAGAGGTTGTTCCGATGGCGCAATACTTCAAAGGCAGCAAACAGACTCTTCGATTCATCGAGTTTATGGATGTTGGTAGCACCAACGGTTGGAATCTTGAGCAGGTTGTTTCTGGGCAGGCTATTGTCGAAAAGATCAGCGAGCATTTTGAATTAGAATCTTTAGAACCGAACTATCGTGGTGAAGTTGCTAAACGCTGGCGCTATGTTGATGGTGGCGGTGAGTTTGGCTTAATTACCTCGGTCACCGAAGCCTTCTGTGGTGACTGTAGTCGTGTTCGATTATCGGCTAAGGGTAGTGTTTATAGTTGTTTGTTTGCCAGTCGTGGTACTGACTTGCGGCACCTGTTACGCGGCGGGGCTACCGATGAAGTGGTGAACGAGGTAATCACTGACCTGTGGCGTGCACGCAGTGACCGTTACTCCGAAATCCGTGGTTCTGGAGAGTCTGTAGTAGAAGAGCATGTTTTAGAAAAAGTTGAGATGTCTTACATCGGTGGCTGAGGACATTCCAGAGCGTAGTTTATATGCTCGAATCGGAGGCCAAACGGCTGTCTTTAAGCTCGCTGATCAATTCTATAAAGTCATGCAACGCGAAGCAGAGTTACTAGATTTACTGGCTATGCACCCACACAAGCTGGCGCGTTCGCGCAAAAAATTAGCTCAATATCTTTGTCAGTGGTTTGGTGGCCCGAGTTTATTTGGCGAAAATCACATGTCAGCACAATGGATGAGACAGCGACATCAGCATTTGCAGATCGGTTTTGAAGAGCGAGATCAATGGCTGCGTTGTATGCACCTTGCGATGCAAGACCTAGGCTATGACGACGCACTTAGGCATAGTCTAGGACAAAAGTTTTTTCAGCTAGCAGGGTTTGTCAGGACAACAGTTTAGTACGCAGTGTTTTTCTGCGCTGCGGAAGTAAGCCTCAGCCGTTGTGTTACTTCTCTTTCAGTCGCGGCATCAGTTCAACAAGATTACAGGGGCGTTGGCGGTAGTCGAGCTGCTGGTTAATCAGTTTATCCCAAGCATCAGCACAGGCACCTGAAGAGCCGGGCAGGCAGAATAGGTAACAGCCATTGGCAACGCCAGCGGTGGTTCTTGACTGCAGTGTTGAGGTCGCTATTGATTCAAAAGATAAGACCCGGAACATCTCACCAAAGCCTTGGATCTCTTTATCAAATAACGGTGTGATCGCCTCAGGTGTGCCATCACGCCCTGTCACTCCAGTGCCACCGGTCGTCAAAATAACATCGACGGCAGGGTCAGCAATCCAACCTGACACTGTGGCACGTATTTGATAAATATCATCACGGTTGATCGCCTTTTCATAGAGCGTATGTCCCGCTTCTTGAAGTCGCGCAACTAATAATTTTCCAGACTTATCCTCATCTTCACCACGACTATCGGATACCGTTAGTACAGCAATAGAAAGTGCTTTGAAATCTCGCTTTTGATCAATCATGAAAAGGACACTGTTTCCCAGCCTAAATGGCTTATAAATTTGCTCGTATAAAATCTAGTGCTACGGGCAGGGTGATAGAAGAGTAGATTATATCGATTAATGCAGGGTTTGGTGAAAAAGAATAGACTAAGTGTTGTCCACTTCTTAGCGAATAGCATGATTATTGAATTATTTGCAGAGCCTTTTGACCCTTGGTCTTGGCTGCAGAACTATCAACAGAGCCGATCTGCCGCGGCTTCAGTGGCTACTGGCCATAAGGTCGGTGCGACCAACGTCTTTGTCGGTACGATGCGTGATTTTAATGAGGGTGATGATGTGCAGAGCATGGTCTTGGAACATTATCCGGGGATGACTGAAAAGCATCTGACAGCCATTGCGCAACAAGCCCTAGATCAATGGGATGTTGAAGATATTGCGATTGCACATCGCTATGGTGAGGTTTTCCCAGGGGATGCTCTGGTCTGCATCGTGGTTTGGTCCTCACACCGCAAAGCAGCCTATGAAGCTAATCGTCAGCTTATGGAAGACCTAAAGTCGAAGGCCCCCTTTTGGAAAAAAGAAACGCTGAGCGAAGGCCATCGCTGGGTAGCAAAGAATACTGAAGGCTATTAAGTCATCGGCACCGATACATTTCTTTAAGGCTACATCATGAATATTTTTCTTTGGCTGATTGGCCTAAGTACGGCTCTGTATCTGCTTAGCTTAACAATACTTACTTTATTCCAGCGCAACTTTATTTACCGACAAACAGCCGCGGTACAGCGTGTTGATGAGATAGCTAGCTTTAGACTCCAAAGTGATGATGCAGAGCTACAAATCTGGCAGATCAATCCGGGGCAGGAGCAGGCCATTATTTACTTCGGTGGGAACTATGAAAAGGTTGCACTCAAGGCCGAGTATTGGCAGGTCTTATTTCCAAATCATACGGTCTATCTGAATGAATACCGTGGCTATGGTGAAAGCACGGGCAAGCCACAGCAGTCCAAGCTCTATCAAGATGCCCTCAATCTATATGATGCGTTAGCACCTAAGCATCAGAGTATCGATGTCATAGGACGCAGTCTGGGGGCGGCTATGGCGATCTATGTAGCTGCTCATCGGCAGATTGGCCGCCTTGTTATGGTCACCCCTTTTGACAGTTTGTTAGCTCTGGTGCAAAGGATGTATCGCATCTTTCCAGTAGGTTTAATGCTCAAGGATCATTACCCCTCGATATATTTTGCAAGCAAGGTCACTGTTCCGACATTAGTCGTGATAGCAGCCAACGATAGAGTGGTGCCGCCACGCCATGCTTGGCGACTGCTAGAAGCTTTACCTAAGGGTTTAGGCAGCAGTGTGGTACTAGCAGGTCATGGCCATAACCATTTTCATGCTGAGCCTGTTTATGAGCAGGCAATTTTGAGGTTTTTCAATCAATCAACGACTTTTAATTGACATAACCAGCAGGTCACTCAGCCAATTTTTAGACCTGAAGTCTTTGATATCTGATGATTTATAGGGTGGCTAGGACGGGCAATTAAGATGGCTGAACTTAATTTAGCCAAAGGGCTCAAATAAACGTATAGTTTTTCGGATAAGACTCATCTTTCCCCAAGTTTTTTCGAGATCATAATCGGTCTCGTTGGGCTTTATTGGGTTGGGCGATAATCGAGGCACCTGCAAATATATGTGGGGCTGGTAGTTTTAGTGGAGTGAAAGGGTAAGCATGATTGAGATAGAGAAATTAACTAAGAGATTCGGTCTTTTTACAGCGGTAGACAGTATTTCTTTTGATGTTAAGCCAGGGCAAGTGCTTGGTTTTTTAGGCCCGAATGGGGCTGGAAAATCAACCACGATGAAGATGATTACCGGTTTTCTGGCGGCAACCTCAGGGGAAGTCAGAGTCTGTGGCCATAAAGTTGAAGGTGATGCACGTGATGCTAAGCGTGTGATGGGTTATTTACCGGAAGGTGCACCTAGCTATGGCGAGATGACAGTCGCTCAATTCCTCTCTTTCATTGCTGATGTGAGACAGTTGAAAGGTGCTATGCGTAAGCAACGTACTGATATTGTGATCGATCAACTGAATCTTCATGCCGTGATCAACCAACCCATAGAAACTTTATCTAAAGGTTTTAAGCGACGCGTAGGCATGGCGCAGGCGATTCTGCATGATCCACAGGTTTTGATTATGGATGAGCCTACGGACGGACTTGACCCTAATCAGAAACACGAGGTGCGTGAACTCATCAAAGGGATGGCAGAGGATAAGATCGTCATTATTTCAACCCATATACTTGAAGAGGTTGATGCGGTTTGTTCACGTGCGATTATTATTGCTAGAGGACGGATTGTTGCTGATGAAACCCCGAAAAGTTTGTTGGCGCGCTCACCCAGCGGCAAATTAGATGATGTCTTCCGCGAAATCACCTGTGCCGAGGTGCGCTCATGAATAATATTTCCATCATTTTAAGACGTGAGCTCAGTGCTTATTTTGCAACCCCCGTTGCCTATGTCTTTATCGTTATCTTCTTAGTCTTAAGTGGCGCCTTAACCTTTCACTTGGGTGGTTTTTATGAGCGTGGGCAAGCAGATCTAGCGCCTTTCTTTAATTTCCATCCTTGGCTTTATTTGTTTTTGGTGCCTGCAATTTCCATGCGTTTGTGGGCTGAAGAACGCAAGTCGGGCAATATTGAGTTGCTCTTAACATTGCCGATTACGATGGCCGAAGCGGTGATAGGTAAGTTCCTAGCCGCCTGGCTGTTTACCGGCATCGCCTTAGTGCTAACCTTTCCACTTTGGATCAGTGTTAACTATCTAGGTGATCCAGATAACGGTGTTATCTTGGCGGCCTATATTGGTAGCCTGTTAATGGCTGGTGGCTTTCTTGCGATTGGTTCCTGCATCTCGGCAACGACTAAGAATCAGGTTATTGCCTTCATTATCAGTGTCGTCATTTGTTTTGCCTTTTTACTCAGCGGCTTCTCTATTGTCCTAGACTTCTTCCGCGCATGGGCGCCGCAGGTGGTGGTCGATGCTATTGCATCACTGAGTTTCCTCACTCATTTCTCATCGATCAGCAAAGGTGTGATCGATCTAAGAGATATTATCTACTTCATTAGTCTGATTGCATTTTGGCTGTATGCCAACATCGTTATCATTGACCTGAAAAAAGCGAGTTAAGTGTGAAAACTAAAAATGCAAAAACCATAGGCTATACGGGCTTAGCACTTCTTGCGGTCTTATTCGTTGTCGTCAACATGGTCGGTAACAACTTATTTCAAGGCACGCGGATCGATCTAACTGAAAATCAGTTATATACCTTATCGCCAGGCACCTTGAATATTGTCAGTAATATTCAAGAGCCGATTACGTTGTATTACTTCTTCTCTGATCAAGCTACGGAAAATGTACCGCAGTTGCGCACCTATGCGACACGGGTACGAGAGTTATTAAGTGAGTATGCCCAGCTATCAAAGGGCAAGATTACGCTGAAAACAATTGATCCTATTCCTTATTCAGAAGAAGAAGATCAAGCCACTGAGTTTGGCTTGCAGGGTATTCCAGTTGATGCCTCTGGTAAGAGCATTTACTTTGGCTTGGCCGGCAATAATTCAATCGGTGATTCTGAAGTGATTGCCTTCTTTCAGCCAAATAAAGAACAGTTCCTTGAATATGATGTCAGTAAGCTAATCTATAGCCTGCAAAATACGCAGAAGCCAGTTGTTGGATTGATTTCACGCCTGCCGATGTTCTCTTCCTTTGATGTTGAGACTCAGCGTATTCGAGATCCATGGGTGATTTCGACACAGTTACAACAGTTTTTTGATGTCCGTAGTATCGACTTTGCTGCCACTGAATTCGATAAAGACTTGGAATTATTAATTGTTGTGCAGCCGCGTGACTTCAGCGCAGACACACTCTATGCCATTGACCAATACGTGATGCAGGGTGGCAATCTTTTAGTCTTTGTTGACCCTTATGCAGAAGCTGACGTGCCGATGATGCAAAAAGACTCGCCGATAGAAGCCGCCGGTGTGCGTAGCTCCAGTCTGCAGACTTTGCTTGGCCCATGGGGTATTGAGTTCACCCCAGCTGAGGTTGTTGGTGACCGTAAATACGCCTTAACTATTGATGTTGGTGAAGGTAAGCAGGAAAGGCATTACGCCATTTTGGGGCTTGATAAGAGTGCTTTTAATGCCTCTGAAAGTAGTACTGCAGGTCTTGATTTCATCACCATGGCCATGGCCGGTTATGTCCGTCCCAAAGCAGGTGCTGATATTAGTTTCACGCCACTGATTACAGCCAGTAATGAGGCCGCCTTATTTGAGACAGGCCAGTTCCGTTTCCTACCGAAGGTTAGTGCCCTAGCCGAGGGCTTTGAGCCCAGTGGTGAAGAATATGCCTTGGCAGCACAGTTTCAACTACGTCCAAGCACAGCTTTCCCAGAAGGGGCACCGAGTGCGACTGCGACGCAGCAAACTCACCTAACGCAAAGCCCAGAAGATGTGAATATTGTTGTGGTCACTGATGCCGATATGTTGGCGGACCGTATGTGGGTTAAGGTACAAAATATGTTTGGTCAGAAAATGACTGAGCCATGGGCTTCTAATGGTGATTTTACGATTAATCTCGTTGATAACTTACTAGGAAGTAACGACCTCATCAGTGTTCGTGGTCGAGCGGCAGCCACTAAGCCTTTTACCTTGGTTGAGGCTCTCAGACGTGAGGCTGATGATCAATTCCGTGTGCAAGAGCAGGCCTTACAAACGAGGCTGCGTGCGACGGAGCAAAAAATTGCATCACTGCAATCTGCACGCAGCGATGATGGTCAGGTGCTATTAAGTCCAGAACAAAGTCAGGCGATTGTAGGCTTCCAGTCGGAGCAGCTAGAGGTCAGAAAACAACTACGTCGTGTGCGACATGAACTGGATAAGGATATTCGTAGCTTAGGCTCTAAGCTAAAGGCGATTAATATTGGTCTAGTGCCAGCCTTAATTACACTGCTCGCACTGCTCATCTCTATCATGCGTTTGCGTAAACGTGTTCGTCGAGATTAATCATAGAATTAACTGCGAGTTTTAAAGCATGAGTCTAAAAACTTTACTGACCCTTTTGCTACTATCAATAGCGGGTGCCACTACTTATTGGTCCCTTGATAACAAGGATGATGTTAACGCCGCTGCTGAAGTCGGTGCCTTGTTAGTGCCCGGTTTGATGGCAGAATTAAATCAAGTTGATCGTATTCAACTGCAAACAGCAGCTGAGCAAACGATGGTTACTTTAGTGCGTTCAGAGCAGGGCTGGGGTGTCTTAGAAAAGGATCATTACCCAGCTGATTTAAGCAAGATTAGAGCAACTATGCTGGCCTTGGCTGAGGCTTATATTGTTGAAGAAAAGACCTCAAATCCAGAGCTTTATGCGCGCTTAGGTGTGCAAGCCATCTCTGATGCAGAGGCTAGCGGTGTGCAGATAACTGTGTCTACACCCGAGCAATCCCATGCGCTGATTGTTGGTAAGCCGGGACCACAAATGAATCGCTCGCGTTACGTGCGTCTGCAGTCTGATGCGACAACGTGGTTGATCGATCGCAAGATTGATGTGCAATATGATAATGCTTATTGGCTGCGCAAAGATTTATTTAGTGTCGAAGCCAGTGAGTTAACAGCAGTATCGGTCAAAGTGCCTAATGAACCGGCAATGCGGTTGCTGCGCAAAGCGGCAGAGCATGACCATAGTGGGCATACTGATCATGACTCAATGGCGATGAATAATGAGTCTGAGAGTGGCTTTATTCTGGCTAACCCTAGTCAGCCCGATGCACAGGTCATTGATGCTGAGTTACAACAGATGGTTAATGCCTTGTCTTCTTTTCAGTTGTTAGATGTTGAGCCGCTGACCGCCGCTGCGTCGCTGCAGGCGACCATGCAAGCAGAGTTTCATTTGTTGCGTGATATTAAGCTTACCTTGTCAGGTTATGAAAGTGAGAAAGACAAGTATGTGCAGATCGATGCCAGCGTATCAGCAGATGCGGATGCTGCGGCTAAAGCCTGGGTCTCCGATCTTAATACACGTCTGCAAGGGTGGTTATTCAGGATCCCTGCAGTCAGTTATGACGCCATTAATAAACGCGAGGCGGATGTGCTTGCCATTACTCTTGATCAACTGAATTAAGTGTTTTCACCGCTAGACGGTTAATAGCGGTATTAAAAAACACCGCTGTAAAAAAGGCTGCTAAGCGAACTTAGCAGCCTTTTTTTATGGCGCATCTTTAAAGCCAGTAACGGCTCTAAATCTGCTTTGCCTTAGCGGCTGCATTACCGATATAGCGGGCAGGTGTGAGTGCGGCTAATTCTTCTTTGACAGCAGCAGGCAGGTCTAACTGCTCAACAAACTCACGGAGCACGGCAGCATTAATTTTTTTGCCACGAGTCAATGCTTTCAATTTCTCATACGGTTGCTCAATATGATAACGACGCATCACGGTCTGTATGGGCTCAGCCAAAACTTCCCAGTTATCGTCTAAATCTTGTGCCAGCTTATCGGCATCAACCTCAGTCTTGCTGAGGCCTTTTGCTAAGGCATTATAGGCAATCAGACTATGACCATAGGCGCTACCAAGGTTACGCAGTACAGTTGAGTCAGAGAGATCACGCTGCCAGCGTGAGATCGGTAGTTTTTCAGCAAAGTGTGCTGATAAGGCATTGGCAATACCTAAGTTACCTTCGGCATTTTCAAAATCAATCGGGTTAACCTTATGCGGCATAGTGGAAGAGCCCACCTCATTCGCAATCAAACGCTGCTTGAAGTAACCAATTGAGATGTAAGACCACATGTCTCGAGAAAAATCGATGAGGATGGTGTTGATACGCTGCAGGTTATGGCAGAGCTCAGCGATATAATCATGCGGCTCGATCTGCGTGGTGTAAGGATTGTAGCTCAAGCCTAGCTGCTCAACAGTAGCGCTAGCGAGGTCTTCCCATGGCACCTGTGGATAGGCGCTAAAGTGCGCATTAAAGTTACCGACAGCGCCATTCAGCTTGCCGAGGATAGCGATGGCTGCAAAATGATCAATCTGTCCTTTTAGGCGATGAGCGACATTGGCAAATTCCTTGCCCAGTGTAGACGGTGTTGCGGTCTGCCCATGCGTGCGACATAAGATTGGCATATCAGCATAGCGGTGTGCTAAATCACGTAATTCATTGAGCAACGTGGTCTGTTTGCTGATGATAGCGCTACGACCCTGTTGCAACATCAAGGCATAGGCGAGGTTATTGATATCTTCTGAGGTACAGGCGAAGTGGAAATACTCAGAAATAGCTTCTAACTCAGCATCTCCCTTGACGCTCTCTTTAAGCCAGTACTCAACCGCCTTGACGTCATGGTTAGTGGTCGCTTCAATCTCTTTAACACGTGCTGCAGCCGTCTCATCAAAGTTATCGACTAAGGCCATTAGGCGGGCCTGCGCTGCCTCTGAGAGGCTGGCAACATCGTCTAGGTGCGCACTGTTGGTGAGTTGCAGTAACCAGGTCACTTCAACCTTGACGCGGCTATGAATAAGCCCGAACTCACTGAAAATTGGGCGCAGACTCGCTGTTGCCTTGGCATAACGGCCATCAATAGGCGAAATAGCAGTGAGACTGGATAAAGAGGAACTAGATTGATTCATGTCAGCGGGTCCATTTTGTTTAATATTCGACAGATATTTGGCTGTCTAAGACTGTTGGCAGCACATTTCTTGAGCAATTTGCTCAAAGTGGGCACTTTTTGCAGTAATTTTATCGACTCAACATTATACTACAGCCCTTTTCATAAGACCTAAGAAGAACTCGAGTAGGAAACAGATGAGCACAAAATACAGAATAGAAAAAGACAGCATGGGTGAATTACAGGTACCAGAAGATGCGTTATACGGTGCCCAAACCCAACGTGCAGTGAACAACTTCCCGATCAGTGGCCTGCCTATGCCACGCAGCTTTATCCGCGCCCTAGGCCTGATTAAATCGGCCTGTGCGAGTGCCAACCTAGATTTAGGTTTAATGCAGCAAGCGACTGCAGATGCAATTATCGCCGCCGCAAAAACGGTTGCCAGCGGTGATGTTGATGCACACTTCCCAGTCGATGTTTTTCAGACCGGCTCAGGCACCAGCTCGAATATGAACTGTAATGAGGTGATCGCTCATCTAGCAGCCAGCGCTGGCGCTAGTGATGTGCACCCAAATGACCACGTCAACATGGGGCAAAGCTCTAACGATGTCATTCCAACTGCGATTCATGTCAGTGCCAGCATCGAGATTGCTGAACAGTTATTACCGGCATTAGATCACCTTGCCAGCACCTTACGCAGTAAGGCCGGAGAGCTGGAAGGTGCAGTGAAAACCGGACGTACCCATCTCATGGATGCGATGCCAGTAACGCTGGCGCAGGAACTGAATGCTTGGGCGACACAAATTGAAAATGGTAAGGCCCGTGTTTTAGCTGCAATGCCACGCTTAGTCGAGCTTGCACAGGGTGGTACCGCCGTGGGTACCGGCATCAACGCGCATCCAGACTTTGCAGTAAAAGTTGCTGAGCATCTGAGCAGCCTATCTAGCGTTGCCTTTGTCACCAAGCCGGATAAATTTGAAGCCCTCAGCAGCCAAGATGCTGCTGTAGAAATGAGTGGTCAATTAAAGACCATCGCGGTGAGCATGACGAAGATGGCGAATGACTTACGTTGGATGAACTCAGGCCCACTTGCCGGTCTTGGTGAGATTGCATTACCTGCGTTACAGCCGGGCAGCAGTATTATGCCGGGCAAGGTCAACCCAGTGATTCCCGAGGCAACCGCAATGGTTGCAGCACAGGTCATTGGTAACGATGCAACGATTACCATTGGTGGTCAGGCCGGTAACTTCCAGTTGAATGTGATGTTGCCAGTGATTGCTTACAACCTGCTACAAAGCATTAGCTTGTTAGCCAACTCGGCACGTCTGATGGCCGACAGTGCAATCAAAGGCTTCAGTGTTAATGACGATGCATTAAACAATGCCTTAAGTCGTAACCCTATCTTAGTCACTGCGTTGAATAGCGTTATTGGTTATGAGAAGGGTGCAGCCGTAGCAAAGAAAGCCTATGCCGAAGGGATTACAGTGGTTGAATCAGCACTCGCGCTGACCGATCTATCGGAAGAAGAGCTGCTTAAATTGCTAGACCCCGCCTTGTTAACTAAAGGTGGCATCCAAGGTCTTTAATTTCAATATTAAGGCTTACTGAAAATATAGACCCAGCAAAAGCTGGGTCTATATGCTTCTGATATTTCTCTATGGCCTAACAAATGACTAGACGGGTAAATTAAAGCAAGGCGTTTTAAGTGGCTTCAGCTTTAAATTCTTCTATTTGTTTGAAATTAAAACCACAATCTTTCTCCTCAGAGAGGATGCCTAAGTGATTGAGACGTGTACGAAGTGCGTTTATTTCAATCATTTCTGAGTCACTAAAATCCATAAAGAACCAAGGGACAAGAAGAAAAGCACCGGCAACACCTAATCCAACATTTTTCCCCGTTTTTTCAGTTTCAGGTAATAATCTCCTAATCTCACTTTCTACAAACGACATGTCTTGTTGTAGTCCTTCACATGACATCTTGCTATCACCATACTGTGATTTCAAAACGGGGTTTGCAGTCCTTCCACCACATCCTGACATGATAACTAGAGATGCTGACAAGAGAATGATGCTAATTTTATTGGACATAGTTGAGTTAAACCTTAGCGTAAATAATTAAATATACTATAGTCAAATTAAATTAAAATTTCAATTAAACGTGTCGATTGTCAGTGATATGTAGAAAGTTAAAAAATTTATAAACTAAGAGAGTCAGGTATCCCTGATAACATGAGGCGGTTAAGGTGCTTATTACTGATTTCAGAAGTATGAGGAGAGAGGGTGAGCAAAGTCGTACAGTTAAAAAATGTTTCCTAAATGGCCTGGAAGACCTTAACAACACTTGCAGCGAGCGAGCGAATAAGAAATACGTACTAATTAATTAAAGAGATCAGATGTTTAATTAGTCTGATCTCCCAATCTTATCTCTACTTAATTGCTAGAGATTTTATTCTGCGTCATGCGTGTAGTGCTTACGTAGCTGCTTAGTTACAGACCAAACGCTTTTTAGACCTTTTGGAAAAGTGATGTAATCACCTGGAACCAATGTCACCGGCTCACCACCATCTGGCGTAACGACAATCTCGCCTTCCAAGATGTAAGAACGCTCAAGTTCTTGATCAAAATCAAGTCGGAACTGTCTGACTTCACATTCCCAAACATTCCAAGCAGAAATACCTAATTCGGTCTTACGTGCTTCAGTAAGGTCCTTTTCAACAATAATCTCTGGCATATCAATCCTAATGTATTTTAATTTAAGTAAACTCAGCTAATGGATTCGTTATTTTTACTGAATCTAATCGCCGGGCGGATGATAACAGAGTTAGGTTACAGGCACTAAAACGAGGCTAAATTGCGTTGATAACCCTGTTATAAAGAGGGTTTATACGTGTAGGGACAAGGTGATTTAACTTTTCTGTGGCTTATAAATCAAAACAATGCCTGCCAAGATAATCAAAGCAGCACCGCTGATAGTCTGTAGCGCAGGTAACTCATTCCAAAAGAGGTAACCGCCTAGGGTCGCCCAAATCAAGGAAGAGTAAGTGAAGGTCGCAACCTGACTGGCAGGGGCGACACGATAACCCTGTGTTAGGCAGAGCTGGCCACAGGTGCCGAGGATGCCAAGCAGTAACAGCCATGGCCATTGTGAGTTGCTCGGCCAATGAGTGTCGCCAACGAATAACGACAGACTCGAGAATAGGGTGCCAAATAAAGCAAAGTAAAAGACGATACGAGTCGCTGGTTCGGTGTCAGACATCTTTCGAATAGAGACTTTTGCGAGCCCAGCAAAGGCACCTCCAGCTAGACCAATAACCCCAGCCATTTGAATGCCTGCCTGTGGGTCTAAAAAGACGATGACCCCAAAGAAGCCCAGAGTAATCGCAAAAATAGTCTTGGCATTGACCTGTTCCTTGATCCAGAGCACCGCGATAATCGGAATAAAGAGGGGCACCGTCATCTTCAATAACATTGCGTTGGCGAGTTGAATGTTGGCTAAGGCATAGAAGAAGCAGAACATGGCTAATAAGCCACTACTGGCGCGCAGAAGATGTAATTTAATGCGTTTGGTTTTGAGGCCGTTGAGGCCGTTACGATAGAGGATTGGTAGCAAGACTAGGGCACCAAATATATTGCGGAAAAATACTAGTTGCTGGCTGCTAAAGCTTTCGCTGAGTATCTTGATGAGCATACCCATGCCGACGAAGAGTAGCTCGCCTGCCATCACCAAGATGCTGCCTAGCAGTAAGGTTTTATTAAGTGGCATAAAGCAAAAACCCCGCCGAAGCGGGGTTCTTAATCATCTGCCTTGTAGCTTTAATTCTAAGCTGCAAGTTGACGTAGTACATAGTGCAGGATACCGCCGTTCTGGTAGTACTCGATCTCTTGTGGCGTATCAATACGGACCTTAGCCGTGAAGGTGATGCTGCTGCCGTCTTCTTTGGTAGCAACCACTTCAACAGATTTTGCAGTGCCGTTAGTGAGACCTACGATATCGATGCTCTCACGACCGCTCAAGCCGAGGCTGTCAGGGTTCTGGCCGTTTTCATACTGCAGTGGCAGGATACCCATACCCACCAGGTTAGAACGGTGAATACGCTCATAGCTTTCGGCAATAACAGCGCTCACACCTAATAGACGTGGGCCTTTTGCTGCCCAGTCACGTGATGAACCACTGCCGTACTCTTTACCGGCTAAAATGATAGTAGGGACGTTATCCGCTTGATACTGCATTGCAGCTTCAAAGATTGTAGTTTCAGTGTCTGCAGGTTGCATACGTGTGAAACCACCTTCAGTACCCGGTGCCATCTTGTTACGTAAACGGATGTTAGCAAAGGTGCCACGCATCATGATTTCATGGTTACCACGACGTGAGCCATAGGAGTTGAAGTCACCCGGGCTAACTCCTTTCTCTTGCAGGTACTTACCTGCAGGGCTGTCGGCCTTAATAGAGCCAGCAGGAGAGATATGGTCGGTGGTTACTGAGTCGCCTAGGTAAGCTAGAACGCGTGCACCAGTAATATCAGCTACTGGGCTGATGTCTGACGTCATGTTCTCAAAGTATGGTGGGTTTGCCACATAGGTTGAATCATCCCAGCTGTATAGCTGACTTTCTTCAACATCTAGCTTGGCCCAGTTGGCATCACCAGCGAAGAGATCTTTATAAGATTTAGTGAATTGCTCAACGGTTAAGAAGTCACGCACTGTGTCAGAAACTTCTTTTTGTGTTGGCCAGATATCTTTCAAGAAGACTTCTTTGCCATCAGCGGTTGTTGTTAGTGGCTCGTTGTAGACATCAATATCCATGCGCCCAGCAATAGCGTACGCGACAACCAACGGCGGGGAAGCTAAGTAATTCATCTTCACTTCAGCGTGAACACGACCTTCAAAGTTACGATTACCTGAGAGCACAGAAGTTACGGTCAGGTCGTTATCAATGATCGCCTTAGAGACTGGCTCAGGTAATGGACCCGAGTTACCGATACAGGTGGTACAACCATAACCGACGACATGGAAACCTAAGCTTTTGAGTGGCTCAAGTAGGCCTGCATTTTCTAGGTACTCAGTAACAACCAGTGATCCTGGAGCCAGTGAAGTCTTAACCCAAGGTTTCACTTTAACGCCGAGTGCGGCTGCCTTCTTAGCGACTAAGCCGGCACCTAACATAACGTTAGGGTTAGAGGTGTTGGTGCAAGAGGTGATCGCAGCAATAACGACTGCGCCATCATTTAGAGCAAACTCACTGCCGTTGTATTCGACCTGAGCAGTGCCGCTAGACTGTGTGCCGCGTTCTTTCTTTAGAGCCGCATGAGCGTCGATATACATAGACTTGGAGTCACTTAGTGGCACACGGTCTTGTGGACGCTTTGGTCCCGCTAGGCTGGGCACAACAGTGCTCATATCTAGGCTTAGGTTTTCGCTGTATTCTGCCGTCACAGAATCTTTATCGTTCCACATACCCTGTGCTTTTGCATAGGCTTCAACCAGTGCAACTTGTTCGGCATCACGGCCAGAGAGTGCGAGGAAGTCGATAGTCTCTTGGTCAATTGGGAAGATGCCACAGGTAGCGCCATACTCAGGTGCCATATTAGCGATAGTCGCGCGGTCACCCAATGGTAGGTTAGTTAGGCCTTCACCATGGAATTCAACAAACTTTCCAACAACGCCATGCTGACGCAAAGTATCAACAATAGTCAGTACCAAGTCAGTAGCAGTTGCGCCTTCAGGCACCTTACCAGTGAGCTCAAAACCAACAACTTTTGGAATCAGCATAGAGATTGGTTGGCCAAGCATGGAAGCTTCAGCTTCAATACCACCGACACCCCAACCCAGCACGCCAACGCCATTGATCATGGTGGTGTGTGAGTCAGTGCCTACGAGTGTGTCAGGGTAAGCTTGAGTGGTGCCATTGTTATCCTGTGTGAAGACAACACGGGCTAAATACTCGAGGTTAACCTGATGCACGATACCGGTATCCGGTGGTACAACCTTGAAGTTAGAGAATGCCTTTTGGCCCCATTTCAAGAAGTTGTAACGTTCGCGGTTACGCGAGAATTCTAGGCTTGCATTTAGATCCATGGCTTGATCTGAACCATACTCATCAACCTGTACTGAGTGGTCAATGACTAATTCAGCCGGCTGTAATGGATTGATCTTGTTTGGGTCACCGCCAAGTTTCTTCATGGCATCACGCATCGCTGCTAGGTCAACTACCGCAGGTACGCCGGTAAAATCTTGCATTAATACACGTGCTGGACGGTAGGCGATCTCTTTAGAAGGATCAGCGCTAGGGTCCCATTGGAGGATGGCTTCAATGTCTTTTTTGTTTACTGTCTTGCCATCTTCATGACGAAGCAGGTTCTCGAGAAGAATCTTCATTGAGAATGGGAGGCGTTCTGCGCCTGCGACCTTGGTCAGTTGGAATATTTCATATTCCTTGCCGTCTACGTTTAGAGACGCACGTGCATCGAAGCTATTACTCATAATTTTCCTCAGAAAAATAATTTTGGAATCTTGAAGGCGCGCGATTATCGCTTATTTTGCCAACAGTTTGTAGCGCGTTAGGTTAATAAATGATCGATCTGGCGTAAATATTTTGATTTTCCTAAAAGGAAATTGAGTTGTGTGCCCCCCGCTTGGCGCCATAAGACGATACTCCGGACAGCTGCTAGTAGTAGAGCACGGATAGCATTGCTGTGATGTGCTGCTGTTAGAAGTGAAGCCTGGCCGTGGATAATCAGCTGTGGACGAAATGGACTGATGGTGTTTTGGTAGAGTCTAGCGAGCTGTTGTAAAACATAGTCACGTTGGCTCTGTAGGTCATGTATTTCGTCATGTAAAATATTTAGGGTGGTACTCACTTGAGTGACCAGATTACTCTCATCTAGGAACTTTTTAGTCAGAACATTCAGAGTTGCAAAGTAACGTAAGCGTTCCATGGCGGTTTTATCAGTGTCCTGACCGAGTGTGCTAGCCAGCGTACGCAAGCCCTTTTGTAGTTGCTCGACACCACCATAAACAGCGGCATAGCTCTCTGCGTCTTCGATAAATAAACTGCTCAAACAGGGGTCGACAATGGTGGCGTCATAATCGCCATGCCATGCGATCTGCTGCACCTGAGCGAGACTCTGTTGCATGCCTGCGAGGGCAATGGTGCGAGCTTCATAATCCTGAGTCATGCTTAATATTCCTAGTGCATAGTTGTAAACTAATGGTGATCTGTCGGTTGCTTCCTAATGCTCGCTATTTACGCAGCTGGATCACAGCACCACCCAAACATCGATCACCATCATAGAGAACAGCAAACTGTCCGGGTGTCACTGCTCGCTGTGCTTGATCAAAGACTAATTCCGCATGGCCCTCTTCATTACGCAGTAGCTGGCAGGGTTGTTGCGACTGACGATAACGAATTTTGGCGCTGCAGTTGAAGTCATAAGTACGGTCCTGTGGATCAATCCAATGAATCTCTTCTAACTGTAGTCGCTGATTAAACAATGCAGGATGTTCACTGCCTTGTGCGACAATCACTTTGTTGCCAAGCATGTCCTTATCAACGACATACCAAGGTTCAGCAGAGCTATCGGCACGTCCACCGATACCTAAGCCCTGACGTTGGCCGATGGTGAAGAAGGTGGCCCCTTGGTGCTGGCCAACGATATTGCCATCAAGATCAACGATATCACCGCGCTTACTTGGCAGGTATTGCTGCAAGAATTCACTGAATTTACGTTCACCGATGAAACAAATACCCGTGCTGTCTTTTTTATCATGGATGTTTAGGTCAAGGTCAGCGGCGATTTGACGTACCTCAGACTTCTCCATGGCACCGAGTGGCATGATCGACTGACTCAGCTGTGACTGATTTAAGCCATGCAGGAAATAACTTTGGTCTTTATTTTGGTCTAAACCACAGAGTAGTTGGTAACGTCCCTGTTCTTCAGCGATACGTGCATAGTGTCCAGTGGCAATGCGGTCGACACCTAGTTGACTGGCGTAGTCTAAAAACACCTTAAACTTAATCTCGGTATTACAGAGGATATCTGGATTGGGTGTGCGTCCAGCACGATGCTCAGCAAGGAAGTATTCGAATACCAAATCCCAGTATTCACTGGAAAAGTTAACGGTCTTCAAAGGCACAGCTAGCTTGGCACAGACTTCTTTGGCATCGGCTAAGTCTTCAGTGGCAGAACAATGCTGGTCATCATCTTCATCCCAGTTCTTCATGAAGACTGCCTGCACATCATAACCTTGACGTTGTAACAGGTGCGCGCAGACTGCGGAGTCAACACCACCTGATAAGCCCACCACTATTGATTCTTTCGCCATGATTATTTTGAGTTACCAGTTTTCTTTGACTTCGGTCAGTAGATCAAGACTGTAGCGAATGCCATTTTCGTAATCTTCTATACTTTTTAGCACCAGAGCACTGCGTCGTTGCAACTCATCTAAGGCTTCAATTTCAGCACGTGTCATCCAGCAGGCTTCAATAATGCCCTGATCTAACGCTAATTCCGGATGAAAATGGGTTGCTTTGCCGCAGAAAGTAGTGCGAACGAACACACTGTCTTCTTGAGGGTGGGGCCAACGATAGATACCAACAATGGCCTCAGGTTCATAATCCCATGCGGTTTCTTCCAATGTTTCACGCACAGAAGCCTGAATAAAGGTTTCATTTATCTCCCAATGCCCGGCAGGCTGGTTATAGACTTCTAGGCCATTGGCCATCTCTTTAACCATGAGATAGGAGCCATCATTCTCGATAACGGCTGCTACGGTAATATGTGAGCTATAGGACATGACTGCTTGCTGCCTTCTTAAAAAGGGCGATATTGTCGGTTTGTATGCCTCAATGTCGCTGATTTGTATAGTTCAATCTTAGATATATGGGTTTTTTACAGGCCTTCTGTTATTTTCGTATCCAGCGGTCTATATTTAGTCATAATTCATAGCCGTATAATACTCGAATTAGCGAACATGGCGCAGAAATTGAATGTCTACAGATAAGGATCATCAAGATGGTGACGATGGGGTCGCAGTAGAAGAGGCACCACCAGAGTTAAAACAACCATCACAATATATAGTGGTATTGCTTAATGATGACTACACTCCGATGGAGTTTGTGGTGCACATTTTGCGAAGTTATTTTCGAATGGACCGCGAACAGGCAACGCGTGTCATGCTTAATGTGCATACACATGGTAAAGGTATCTGTGGAACATATACACGTGAAGTGGCCGAGACCAAAGTGGCTCAAGTAAACGACTATTCACGTCAGAATAATCATCCTCTTCTGTGTGATATGGAAGAAGTATAAAGCGATCAATGAGAGCAAAGTAATGTTATCGAATGAATTAGAACAAACACTGAATGAAGCGTTCAAACGAGCGCGCGAAAAACGTCATGAATTTATGACGGTCGAGCACCTGTTATTAGCGTTGTTGGGTAATAACTCAGCTCTGGATGTACTGCGTGCCTGTGGTGCGAAAATAGACATGCTAAGTCAACAGCTGGATGTCTTTATCGAAGACAATACACCGCTGCTTGATGCCGATGAAGAACGAGATACCTCACCGACACTAGGCTTCCAAAGAGTATTGCAACGTGCTGTATTTCATGTGCAATCTGCTGGTAATAAAGAAGTCACAGGTGCAAATGTTCTGGTGGCTATGTTCGGTGAACAGGAAAGTCAGGCTGTCTTTTTATTGAGCCAGAATAATGTGGTGCGCTTGGATGTTCTCAACTACATCTCACATGGTATTTCAAATAATGCTGATGATGCCGAAGAGGGTGTTTCAGAAGATGGCAGTGCGCAAGCACAGACAGAAGGTGAGGAGGAGTTATCTCCACTGGAGCAGTTTGCTACTAATCTAAATACACGCGCCAGAGAAGGCAGGATAGACCCTCTAATCGGTCGTCAATACGAGCTTGAAAGAACCATACAAATTCTGTGTCGAAGACGTAAGAATAATCCACTGCTAGTGGGTGAGGCGGGTGTTGGTAAGACTGCTATTGCTGAGGGTTTGGCACGTAAGATTGTTGATAAAGAAATTCCAGAAGTGCTGCAGGACAGCACGATCTATTCGTTGGATTTAGGGGCTTTAGTGGCGGGTACGAAATACCGTGGTGATTTCGAGAAGCGCTTGAAAGGTGTTCTTAAACAGCTTGCAGACGAGCCCAGCGCGGTGCTCTTTATTGATGAAATTCATACCATTATCGGTGCCGGTGCAGCATCGGGTGGTGTCATGGATGCTTCAAACCTGATCAAACCAGCACTCTCCTCATCTGAATTAAAATGCATGGGTTCAACGACCTATCAGGAATATCGCGCCATCTTTGAAAAAGATAAGGCACTGGCACGTCGCTTCCAAAAAATAGAAGTAGCGGAGCCTAGTGTGAATGAGACCTTCAGTATTCTGAAAGGTCTACGTAGTCAGTACGAAGAACATCATCAGGTTAAATATACAGATAAGGCCTTGAAAGCTGCAGCTGAACTATCAGCGCGCTATATCTCAGATCGTTTTTTGCCGGATAAGGCAATTGATGTGATCGATGAAGCTGGTGCCGCTTTGATGCTGAAACCAGCGGCAAGCCGCAAGAAAACTGTATCAGTAAAAGACATCGAAAGTATTGTCTCAAAGATTGCACGTATTCCTTCTAAGCAGGTTTCGAATAGTGATAATGAAATCCTAAGGCAGTTAGATCGTAATCTTAAGCTGGTGGTCTATGGCCAAGATAAGGCTATCGATACCTTGTCGACTGCGATCAAAATGTCACGTTCTGGTCTCGGTGATGCCGACCGTCCAATAGGCTCATTCTTATTCACGGGTCCAACAGGTGTCGGTAAGACCGAAGTAACACGTCAGTTGGCCATGGCTCTGGGCATTGAGTTGGTGCGTTTTGATATGTCGGAATACATGGAACGACATACGGTATCGCGTCTTATAGGCGCACCTCCGGGCTATGTTGGCTTTGATCAAGGTGGCTTGCTTACCGATGCTATCTTGAAGGCTCCTCATTGTGTGTTGTTGTTAGATGAGATCGAAAAAGCACACCCGGATTTATTTAACCTGTTACTGCAAGTCATGGATCACGGTACCTTGACTGACTCCAATGGACGCCAGATTGATTTCCGTAATGTGATTATTGTGATGACGAGTAATGCTGGTGCACAAGAGATTGCACGGTCAACGGTTGGCTTTACAGAGCAGGATCACAGCAGTGATGGCATGGAAGTCATTAAGCGTCTATTCACACCTGAATTTAGAAACCGTTTGGACAGCATCATTCAATTTAGTGAGCTTGGTAAAGAGGTGATTGCTAATGTTGTGGATAAGTTTATTGCGCAGTTAGAAAGTCAGTTGGCGGAGAAGCGAGTCGAGATTAGTGTCGACGAAGATGCCCGCGAGTGGATTGGCAAACGTGGCTATGATGCACAGATGGGTGCTAGACCGATGGCCCGCGTGATTCAGGATTACATCAAGCGGCCATTATCCGAAGAAATACTTTTTGGCACGCTGAGTAAAGGCGGCCAAGTGAAGGTAATCTTGCGCGATGATGAACTAGCCTTAGAGGTTGAAGAAACCGCTTAGGTTTTATTCAGTTTATCGCGCTCGATAGGTGATTCTACCCTTGGTTAGGTCGTAAGGTGTTAATTCAACGGTTACCTTGTCGCCGGTTAAAATGCGGATATAATGCTTACGCATTCGTCCAGATATGTGGGCTGTTACCACATGTCCGTTTTCTAACTCCACGCGGAACATGGTGTTAGGGAGGGTTTCAATTATCGTCCCTTCCATTTCAATATGATCTTCTTTGGCCATATATCTCCTCTACAAAGTTGGTTAAAACGGCGTCATTATCGTTAACTCCTGTGATAACACAAGCGTTTTCTAACGCTCCACAATAAAACAACAATCAATGAGAACTGAATATGCAATTTGCTTTTGTCTACCCCGGTCAAGGTTCACAGTCAGTCGGGATGCTATCTGAGCTAGCCGCGAGCTACCCTCAAGTGCAGCAAGCCTTTGAGGAGGTTTCTGATGTTATCAAGGTAAACCTATGGAAAATGGTCGTTTCAGGGCAGGCTGAAGAGCTAAATCAGACTAAAAACACACAACCCGCTCTGCTTGCGGCAAGTTATGCCCTATCACAGGTTTGGCAAAGTAATACCTCAACACAACCGCTAATCAGTGCTGGACATAGTTTTGGTGAAATTTCAGCAATGTGCTGTGGATCAGCCTTGTCATTTGCAGATGCGGCCTCAGTTGCGCGACAACGCGGTCAGCTGATGCAGTCAGCCGTCGCTGTCGGTGAAGGTGCCATGGCGGCTATCCTGGGTATGGCAGATGACCCGTTAGAGCAGTTATGCCGAACAATCAGCAAAGAGGGCGCAATTGTTGAAGCAGTAAATTATAATGCACCGGGGCAGGTGGTTGTGGCAGGCCATACGACCGCTGTCGATGCACTCATTGAATCGGCAAAAGAGCAGGGTGCGAAACGGGCTTTGAAGTTGCCAGTGAGTGTGCCCGCACATTCCAGTCTGATGCGCCCGGCAGCAGAGGCCTTTGTTACTGTTTTGGATGAGGTGGAGTGGTCTTTACCAACCGTGCCCGTGATTCAAAATGCGAGTTTGAAAGCTGCCGCTGATGTTGATGCACTGAAAGCCGCCTTGATTGCACAGTTATGCAGTCCAGTGCCCTGGGTTAAAACCATCTCTACGATAAAAGAAAGTGGCGCTGAGCTTGTTATTGAGCTGGGTCCGGGCAAGGTGCTGACAGGCCTCGCTAAACGAATTGATAAGACATTAAAGTCAGTCTGCGTGTTTGATAACGCTTCATTAGAACAAGCAATGACTCTTTCAGGGGAATGAAATGCAAGATAAAGTAGCTCTAGTTAGCGGCGCTAGCCGTGGTATTGGTAAGGCGATTGCCTTAGAACTGGGTGCCTCAGGTGCTAAAGTGATTGGAACAGCAACCAGTGAAGCCGGTGCGCAGGCTATTAGCGCATACCTGACAGCTGCTGGTATTAGTGGCTGTGGCATGGTTTTAGATGTGCGCAGTGAAGAATCTATCACTGATTGTTTGAAACAGATCACTGCCGACCATGGTGTCGTTGAAGTTCTGGTTAATAATGCTGGCGTTACCCGCGATCAATTACTCATGCGTATGAAGACTGAGGACTGGGAAGAGGTTTTTACCACGAATCTGCGGTCAGTTTTCTTGCTTAGTAAAGCCTGTGTGCGCGGCATGATGAAGGCTAAATTTGGTCGCATCATCAATATCTCGTCAGTGGTTGGTGCCACCGGTAATGCCGGTCAAGCAAATTACGCGGCAACTAAGGCGGGTATGGTGGGTTTTACTAAATCTTTGGCACGCGAGGTGGCGAGTAAAAATGTCACTGTCAATGCGGTTGCCCCAGGATTTATTGCGACTGATATGACGGCTGAGTTAAACGATGATCAACGTGCTCATATCACTGCCAGTATTCCAATGGGAAGGATGGGGGCGGCGTCAGATATCGCCAAAGCTGTTCGTTACTTGGCATCAGATGAAGCAGATTATGTCACTGGGCACACTTTGCACGTTAATGGTGGCATGCACATGGAATAAAATATTTTCTATTATTGACTTTAATGATGTTATTTAAAGCTCTGATATTAAATGATTTAAATATAATACCATCTTGTTTATTTAAGTGTCTTAAATAGACTTTAGAGGAGATGCTATTAATTTGTAGATTGCGGTTTCACTTTTCTCTACAATGTCGATCCTTCTGCAAGTGGCAAAATTAAATTCGAGGAAAATTAAGATGAGCGATATCGAAGCACGCGTTAAACAGATCGTGGTTGAGCAGTTGGGTGTTACTGAAGAAGAAGTAACTTCTACAGCATCATTCGTAGATGACCTAGGCGCAGACTCGCTAGACACCGTTGAGCTAGTGATGGCATTGGAAGAGGAATTTGATTGTGAAATTCCTGATGAAGATGCGGAAAAGATTACGACCGTTAAGCAAGCACTAGATTACGTCAACGCAAACAAGTAGACGATATTTAGCGTTATATTGATTCGGTGAGTGGCCTCTAATAACTGAGGTCACTTAAATAAAGATTTAATTAACTCATCCTGGTATCTACGTTCAGTGAAAGATAGAAGAGTAGTTGTAACCGGACTTGGGATTGTTTCACCTGTGGGCTCAACTGTTGAGACCGCATGGAAAAACATCTGTGCCGGGAAAAGTGGTATAGCGAGGATTGAAGCCTTTGATGCTTCAGAATTCTCTGTGCAAATCTCAGGTCCAGTTTCGGGCTTTAATGTGGACGACTATATTCCGAAGAAAGAACAACGGAAGATGGACCCGTTTATTCATTACGGTATTGGTGCTGGCACACAAGCAATCAAAGATTCTGGTCTGGTAGTCACTGAAGAAAATGCAGAACGCATTGGTGTGGCAATCGGCTCAGGCATTGGTGGTTTGCCGGGCATTGAAAAGAGCTATGGTACTTTCTTAAAGTCAGGCCCACGTAAGATTTCACCCTTTTTCGTGCCTTCAAATATCGTCAACATGGTCGCAGGCAATTTATCGATCATGTACGGTTTCAAAGGACCGAATATTTCTATCGTTTCAGCCTGTACCACAGGCACGCACAACATTGGTGATGCAGCTAGAATGATCGCTTATGGTGATGTTGACGCGATGGTTGCAGGGGGAGCTGAAATGGCAACCTGTCCTCTGGGTGTTGGTGGCTTTGCCTCAGCGCGAGCGCTCTGTTCTTCACATAATGACGATCCAACGACTGCCAGTCGCCCCTGGGACTTAAACCGAGATGGTTTTGTGCTTGGTGATGGTGCTGGCTGCTTAATGTTGGAAGAATACGAACACGCTAAGAAACGTGGCGCTAAGATCTACTGTGAAATTGTAGGTTATGGCATGAGTAGTGATGCACATCATATGACACAGCCGGCAGCGGGTGGTCTAGGTGCTGCAAGATGTATGGCTAATGCGTTTAAAGATGCCGGCATCAACCCTGATCAAGTCGATTACATTAACGCCCATGGCACTTCAACCCCAGCAGGAGATTCTGCTGAGACTGATGGTGTGAAGGCGGCTTTGGGTGATCACGCCTATAAAGTGGCAGTGAGCTCAACGAAGTCAATGACCGGTCACTTATTGGGTGCTGCCGGTGGCATTGAAGCTTTGTTCACCGTACTGGCTATCCATGATCAAGTCTTGCCACCAACGATTAACTACGACACGCCAGATCCTGCTTGTGATCTAGACTATGTGCCAAATGTTGCTCGTGATGCGAAGATTGAATACGCCATTTCCAATTCCTTTGGCTTTGGTGGAACTAACGGTACGGTTGCGTTTAAGCGTCTCTAAAGTTCATTCAAATTGCGTGTGGGAATTGTACTTCCCACACGCGACTTTCTCTGTTGCTGTGATAACCTAGCGTCTATGCTAGTTAACGGTAAACCACAAACAACTATTGCACTCAGCGACCGCGGTCTGCTGTATGGCGATGGTGTCTTCGAAACCTTCCTCTGCGAACAGGGGCAGCCACTCTTATTCGATTTGCATATGCAGCGATTACAGCGAGGTTGTCAGCGACTTTCATTGAGCCTGCAAGATAGTGCTGTGATACGTCAGGAAATTGAACAGGTGGCAGCAAATAAAGATGCTGTAATCCGTGTCAGTGTGACTCGTGGTGAACGAGTCCGTGGCTATCGATACGAACGCACTGATATGAGTTTTAATCGTATTGTGATGCGGGATGATCATCGTCCTAGCCCTTCGAGCAACACAGAGCAAGGCATCGCACTTTATCTTTGCCAGCACCGCCTGCCACAACATGCGGTGCTGGCTGGTATTAAGCACCTAAACCGATTGGATCAAGTGTTAGCACGCAGTGAATGGGATAGTGACTATGCTGAAGGTCTACTGCTGAATGATCTTGGTGAGGTAATTGAAGGCTGTATGAGTAATCTCTTTGTGCTGCGTGATAATGTCTGGACCACACCGGACCTTAGTCATAGTGGTGTCGATGGTGTGATGCGTGATTATTTACTTGGGGCTGCTAGTGAGTGTGGCCAAAGCTGTCAAATAGATAAGCTAGAGTTGGTTGATTTACTCGAAGCTGAGGCAATGTTTCTCTGTAACAGTGTTATTGGTATTTGGCCTGTGCTTAGTTTCCAAAAGCAGCACTACAATAGTGTTCAAAAAGTGCAGCCATTTATGCAGCACTTGCATGAGAAGCTTTCCATCCTTTATCCCGCAGGCTTATGAAGCAAACGTTTTTTTCAGCCTGGGTCCTCTCTTTACTAGTCATGCTGTTAAGCACTATTACTCTGTATGGCGGTTATCGTTATCTCATTTTTACTGCCTTAGATGACACTGCCTTGGGCTATGAATTTAGTGTCTCAAAAGGTAGTGGTTTAAAACAAATCGCGGCTCAGTTATCAGAAAAAGAATTGATTAGAAGTGCGCTTGGCTTTGAGATTTACGCGCGCCTGCAAGGTCGATCCAATCAATTGCAGTCGGGTGAGTACAGTCTAACGGCAGCGATGAGTAGTGAGCAGATTTTAGCGCGTTTGGTGAGTGGTGAAGTCGTTCGATATACAATTACTGTGCCGGAAGGTAAGCGCTTTGCTGATTTTTGGCAGCTGCTTAGAGAGCATCCGAAGATTATCCCTGCCTTAGCTAATCCGTTAGCATTAGCGCAGGAGCTGGGCCTGACTGATGTCAGTCAATTAGAGGGCCAGTTCCTGCCCGAAACCTTCAGTTTTATCGCAGGGACTGAAGATCGCCATATATTCGCTCAGAGTTATCAGTTAATGCAGCGCTATGTTAATCAGCGATGGCAGCAATGGGGGCAACAATCAGCCCTGAAGTCAGCACAGGAGGTGCTTATTCTAGCCTCTATAATCGAGAAGGAGACGGCTTTGCGTTCTGAACAACCAAGGATTGCTGGAGTGTTTCTAAACCGCTTAAAACGCGGTATGCGGCTGCAGACAGATCCGACCGTGATCTATGGTCTAGGAGATGACTATCAGGGTGATATTAAATATGAACATCTGCGACGAGATACGCCTTATAACACCTACACACGCTCTGGTCTGCCGGTAACAGCTATTGCCCTTGCGGGACGTCATGCCATCGATGCCGTCTTACAACCACAACAGCATGAAGAGCTATACTTTGTCTCTAGAGGAGATGGTAGCCATGTCTTTTCAAAAAGCTACGAAGAGCATCAACAGGCTGTTAACAAATATCAACCCAAGAGAAAGTAATGTCGGCTTGTTTGATCACATTTGAAGGTATCGAAGGCGCAGGTAAAACGACCCATATGCAGTTTGCTAGAGACTATCTTGAAAAACAGGGGGTCTCCGTGGTGCAGACTAGAGAGCCGGGGGGTACCGAGCTTGGCGAGCGTGTTCGCGGCTTGCTATTAGATGACGATCTACCTGCAATGGCAGCGAAAACTGAGCTTATGTTGATGTTTGCTGCTCGTGTTGAGCATATTAATAAAGTGATTCAGCCCGCCTTAGAACAAGGCCAATGGGTCTTGAGTGATCGTTTTTACGATGCGAGCTATGCTTATCAAGGCTATGGTCGCGGCATGGATCTAGCGCTAATTGACCAACTGAAGACATTCTCTGTAGGTGATCTCAAACCGGATTTAAGTCTGCTATTTGATTTAGATCTTGAGACCAGCGCAGCACGCGTTAGTGGCCGTGGCAAGGCGGATCGTTTTGAACAAGAACAGGCGGAGTTCTTTTCTAGAGTGCGTGCTGGCTATTTAGCATTAGCAAAACAAGAGCCCGAGCGCATACAGATTCTTGATGCCTGCCAAACGATCACTGAGGTGCAGCAGGGGATAGTGATACATCTTGCGGCCTTACTGAAAGAGAAAAGTTGATGCAGACTCCCTTGTATTCATGGCAGATAACCCAATGGCAGCAGTTTCTTCAGAGGATGCAGAGCGATACTCTGGCACATGCTATTTTGTTAACGGGTGTCTCTGGTATTGGAAAATTACATTTTGCACAAGCCTTGGTAGCCGCTAACTTCTGTCTGCAACTAGACTCAGCAGGCTTTGCCTGCAAACAATGTAAAAACTGTCATTTATTCGCAGCGGATACTTATCCTGATTTTATCTCTATAAAACCGAGTGAAGAGAATAATAAGATTACCGTTGATGAGATCCGTGGTTTGATCTCAAAACTAGCACTAACCAGACATTTTGATCGTAAAAAAATCGCCCTTATTCAACATGCTGATCGGATGAATACGAATGCGGCTAATGCACTGCTGAAAACCTTGGAAGAGCCACCGCCTGAGACGATACTAATCTTGCTGACAGATAAACCGCAGGCCTTACCAGCGACAATCCGCAGCCGTTGCCAACAAACTAGTTTAAACCTACCTGATGAGGCAGAAGCTTTGTCTTGGCTGCAAATTCAGAACCCTACTACGCGCTGGGAATCCTTGCTCAAATTAGCGCAGGGTGCACCCTTGGCGGCCTTAGATTTATTGCAAAGTGATTTGGTTGAGCAACGACATTTAGTGGTCTCTAGCAGCCTCAAGCTGTTTGAAGGACAGGCGTCAGTAGCCCTGCTGTCAGCCGAATTGGAATCAATTCCAGTGCCGCAGATAATGGCTTGGCTGCAATCTGTTATTGCTGACCTGATGCGTATTAAAGCGATGGATAATCCACCGAGCCTAGAAAACCCCGATTTTTATCGTCATCTGTTGGCAATTGCACCGCGTATGACGGTTGCATCTCTACAGCAGCTGTGGGAGTTTCTACTGCAACGGAGTCGTATCTTTGATGCCAGTCTAAATCGCCGTTTATTTGTTGAGGATGTATTAATACAGTGTCGTAACGGTCATAAGCTGGCTTGATAACTGAATGGCTTGGAACTGTGTTTGCTCAAATAGCCCTGTTTGAAAGGTACTATAGGGCAGCCTTAAAAGGGACTATTTATCATTAGGACGTCATGCGTTTATCCGAAGTAGACCGCTGTTTGCAGCGCTATACCGAGACCCGCTTAATTAAAGCAGCTGTTATAGCCCTAATAGCGATACCGATGCTGCTGCTGTGCTGGCAGTTTCTGCAAGATGAGCTGGGAGCGAATCCGATTGAAGAGATCACTCATCAGTCTGGCAACTGGGCCTTAATGTTGTTACTCATGAGCTTAAGTGTTAGCCCGTTACGACGTCAGTTTGGGCTGCATTTTCTACAAAGCTATCGACGTATTCTAGGCCTGGCTACTTTTGCCTATGGCTGCTTTCATTTCAGTATTTATTTATTTCTAGATCAATTCCTTGATTATGCAGCGATCGCTGAAGATATTTTAGAGCGGCCTTATATTACTCTGGGTATGACTGCGCTGATGCTGATGATACCGCTGGCTTTGACCTCGACAAAGGCAATGCAACAGCGCTTACAGCAGCGTTGGAATCAACTGCATCGTCTGAGCTATGTGATCGCTTTGCTCGCTGTGGCGCACTTTTGGTGGCTAGTCAAAGCCGATATTCGTCAGCCCTTGATATTTGCTGCGATATTACTCGTCTTATTAGGCTACCGCTATTTAGTTTGGTTACGCGCAAAATAGCGTAGAATGCAAGGCATAACAGCGCACGGATTTGTCTAGTTGTGACTCCGCTAGTGTTCCTTTAATTTACAGTTCCAGAGCAAATTTATTATGTCTGCAAGTGATACACCAGATACTTTGAAATCTACACATGATGATCTAGTAAAGCGAGATTTAGCTCATGTCTGGCATCCCTGCACACAGATGAAAGACCATGAAGATTTCCCAATTATTCCAATTAAAAGTGGCCAAGGTGTATGGCTGCATGACTTTAAAGGAAATCGATATTTAGACGGTATTAGTTCTTGGTGGGTTAATCTATTCGGTCATTCTAACCCTGCTATTAGTGAAGCGATTAAGCAGCAAGCTGACACCTTGGAACATGTCTTGTTAGCCGGTTTTTCACATGAACCCGTGATTCGCCTATCCGAACGATTAGCGCAGATTACACCCGCTGGACTAGAAAAATGCTTCTATGCTGATAATGGTTCTTCCGCAGTTGAAGTGGCACTAAAAATGAGTTTTCACTATTGGCATAATATTGGTGAAAAGAAAAAGACAAAATTTGTTGCCCTAAAAAACTCTTATCATGGCGAAACCTTAGGTGCCTTATCAGTCGGTGATGTTGAGTTATATAAAGAAATATACCAACCACTCTTACTCGATGTGATTACAGTTGAGGGGGCTGATAGTTATGATCAACTAGAAGACGAGTCTGCAGCTGAGTTTGCTGCGCGTAAATTTGTTGCCATGGAACAGTTGCTCGCTGAGCAGCATACTGAAATCTGTGCGGTCATCGTTGAGCCGCTGGTGCAATGTGCTGGCAATATGCGCATGTATCCACCTGAATACCTGACACTGCTGAGAGCAGCCTGTGATCACTATGGCGTGCATTTGATTGCCGATGAAATTGCGGTTGGATTTGGGCGCACAGGCACATTGTTTGCCTGTGAGCAGGCAAATATTAGCCCTGATTTTATGTGCCTTTCAAAAGGCTTAACAGGCGGGTATTTGCCATTATCAGTAGTCATGACCACTGAAAAAATCTATCAAGCTTTCTATGGTGACTATGCAGGAATGAAGGCCTTTTTACATTCCCATTCATACACTGGAAATGCTCTAGCCTGTGCGGCGGCTTTGGCCACCTTAGATCAATTTGAATCACGCGATACCATAAAAGAAAATCAAAAGTTAATAGCTAAGATTAAAGCCTGTGGCGAACGTTTTAGAGATCATCCTAATGTCGGTGATATTCGTCAGACTGGGATGATTTTTGCGATTGAGTTGGTGGCCGATAAAACAACGCGCGAAGCCTTTCCATGGCAGCAGCGTCGTGGTCTTCGTGCACATCGATTTGCACTGGAAAAAGAACTCTTATTACGACCATTAGGTAACGTCATATACTTTATGCCACCTTATGTGATTACCGAGGCCGAGATAGAATGGGTGTTCGATATTATGGCGCAGGCAGTTGAGGTTGCTGTGCATGACTAAAAACCTTACCGCTATCGTCAATGGAGATCTAAGATGAGATTAATCATAATTTTTTGTTTGCTATCACTGTTTGCCGCCAAGGTCTCTGCTGACACTTATCACTATCAAGTAGGTGATGAAGTTGTGGGTAATATGGGGATTTATGTCCTCAAAGAAAATGATAATTTCTTGGCTCTAGCACAAGAATTGCGGGTCGGCTTTAATGAATTAGTCGAAGCCAATCGAAATATCGACCCATGGATACCAGAAGCCGGTGAACGCATAATTGTGCCCACCCGTTATGTCTTGCCGAATGTAAAGCAAACAGGTGTGGTGGTTAATTTAGCAGAGCTAAGACTGTATTATTTTCACCCAGCAGAGGCGGGTAGCCAGTCACTAGCGGTTAGCACCTATCCGATCAGTGTGGGTAAAAGTGAACAGTGGGGAACGCCACTGGCTGAAACCAAGATTATTGGTAAAAGAGCAAAGCCGAATTGGTATCCACCAAAATCTATTCGCGCTGAGCATGAGGCTAAGAATGATCCATTACCGGCAGTGGTGCCGGCAGGGCCTGATAACCCTTTAGGTGACTATGCCATACGTCTAGGACTGCCTGGCTACCTAATTCATGGCACCAATGTGCCTGAAGGTATCGGTATGCGAGTCACTCACGGCTGTATTCGCATGCATCCTAACGGTATCCAGCAGCTTTTCTCAGAGGTAAAGATCAATACACCGGTACAGATTATCAATCAGCCCTATAAAGTGGGTTGGCATGAAGATCAGCTCTATATTGAAAGTCATGCTGAAACTGAGGAATATCAAAAAGCTGCGTCAAAGAATTTAACGCAGTTTGTACAGGCGGTTATAAAACAAACTGCTGTTCACACGGCTTATGAAGTAGAGACCGACTGGGAAGAGGCTTATCTGAGGGCGAGGAATAAGCAGGGCATGCCATTTTCGATTGCTCGGCGTCAGATGAGGGCGGTAGGAGAGGCTGAATAGGGTTTTAGGTATGACTCTTATAAATTAAAGACGAAAAAAAGGCCTCTAGAAGAGGCCTTTTTTATACTCAATAAAAAGTTAAGGATTACTTAGCTTTCATTGTGTCGTGGAACATCACGTTAGCACGACGAGTATTTGCATCAGCAGTATCCTGAGCCATAGTCGCTAATTCTACTGCTAAATCAGCAGTTTCTTGAGCGCCTAATGCCATGTCTTTAGCAACAGATGCGTTGTAACCCGCAGTGTTAGCTGTGCGTAGTGCTTCATTCGCAATCTCGCGAACTTCATCTAATGGATTAGCACCATTAGCAGTTGTAGAATTTACAGTACAACCGGTAGCGATAACAACAGTTCCAGCTAGTGCTATGGCTTGAAGAGATTTCAATAGCTTTGCTTGCATTTCTTGACTCCAGGGTTTGTGTATCGTGGATAATACCACTTTATAATTTATTATTAGTATGAAAAATCTAGCTACCAAAGAGATCAATCAAGATCCTATGAAAGATTAATCAATATCATTCTTTCCTTCAGTAGATAGTCCCATTCTATGTAAATTTCTAGAAGATACCAATAGTTTTAACTATAAATTCGCCACGTTCTTTAATCTCTGCATAGTTTGTTGTCGCTATTTAGTCGTTTGTTTGAGTATTTATTCATCAAGTTGTTTGAAACAGACTGCTCTCGAGCCAACAATAAGCATGAATTAGCGTATTATTATAATTATGAGCCATTTGCTAAGGAGAGGCTGTGGGCGAATTTGTTAGTGTCACCAAAGCAGCACATATTGTTGGTATTTCCATTGATCAAATGCACCAGCAGATCAATGATGGTGTATTAAGTACCGCGCGAGGCATGATTCACCTTGATGACCTACGCCAGTGCTACCCTAATATTAAGATTGATGGGGTTGATATGGTGGCTTGGGTGAATAAGATCAAAGATGGTTCATTAAGCCAAGGATCAGATAAACCACCTAATGAGATGAATCGTTCAGAACTCGTCGCTCAATTGCAAAAAGCACGACTGGAAACGGCCTACCAGCGTAATCGCGTGAAAAAGCATGAACAGATTTTAGTTAGCCTGCGACAGAGCTTATTACATTTGAAAGAGCATTCAACTGAGCCTAATCAGTTACAAAGCCTAATTTCATGGATTAATCGCCAGTTATAGACTGAGGTTGATTATCCGGGTGGCCATTGGAAGTTGCGGCCAGCAAGAATGTGTAAATGAAGATGAAAAACACTTTGTCCAGCCTCAGCACCATTATTCATAACTAAACGAAAGCAGTCAGCATAACCTTCCTCTGCAGCTATCTTTGGTGCGACCTGTAATAGGTGGCCCAAAAGTGATTGATCCTCACTATCAGCCTGAGAAAGCATGCTAATAGCTTTTTTAGGAATGAGTAATACATGCAATGGTGCCTGTGCAGCCAGATCGCGGAAGGCGAGGCAGATGTCGTCTTCATAAACGATATCAGCAGGAATTTCACGTCGTATGATTTTACTGAAAATAGTCTCATCGTTCATCATTTGCGCCTACTAACTTGGTTATCAAGCTAATCAGGGTAAAGCAAGAGGCAACTGAGTGAAAGCGGCTAGGATGTTGTATTGGCTGTCGATAAGTGGTTTCTAGTGACATCGATTATTTAATACAGAGTGGCTGCAAAGCTTCGGCTATAGCATTATGGATGCGAAGGTTTTTTAATTTTCTCAGGAAAGTGAGCTCATGACTGACAGAATCCGTCTGCACTATTTAATGCACGTAGAACTCGCTGATGCTGAGGCATTAGCTGAAAAAATTCTTATTGAACAAAGTGTCGAGACACCATTAGATGTCTTGAGTGATGACATCAAAGAAAAGATTCTTGGCAGAATTGAGCTTTTAGAAGAGCTCAGCGATCGCGCCGGTTACTGCCGAGTAGTCTTTAGCTTTTCAGCCGCTAATGTAGGTGAAAGTTTCAATCAACTACTCAATCTATGTTTCGGTAATGTGTCGATGTACCCCGGCGTACGGTTGCTAGATATTGAGCTCCCTGAGAGTGTTTTAAGCCATTTCCAAGGGCCGCGTTTTGGTATTCAAGGTGTTCGCCAGGCACTGGGTGTTTATCAACGTCCCTTATTAGCGACTGCACTCAAGCCAAAAGGTGAAAGTGATGCCTATTTCGCTGACCTAGCTTATGCCTTTGCTAGTGGTGGCGGCGATATCATTAAAGATGATCAAAATCTGATAGCGAATTTTAGCGCCTTTCAGTCACGGACAACTGCGTGCCAACAAGCATTACAGCGAGCAGCAGATGATAGTGCCAGCCGTTGCCTATACTTCCCTTATATTGCCTCTAAATATGAAGAGCTGGAGCGTCATTTTGCTTGGCTTAAGGAGTTGGGGCTGAAGGGTGTTTTATTATCACCTCTGATTATGGGGCTGGATCACGCGCGTGGTTTGGCGCAGCAATATGATCTTATCTATATGGCTCATCCTGCTTTTTCTGGAGGTTTTAGTATTCAAGCTTCACACGGTATGTCAGCTGAACTGCTTTATGGTTACCTCTATCGACTGGCCGGAGTTGATATCTCAGTATTTCCTAATGCCGGTGGTCGCTTCTCTTTTAGTCAGTTAGAGACAGCGGCTATTAGCCAGCGTCTTCGAGCGCCACTAACAGGAATTGCTGCAGCCTTACCCTGTCCAGCAGGTGGGATGACCTATGCCGATTTGCCAGACATGGGGCTGACCTATGGTGCCGACTCAGTGTTTTTGCTTGGGGGTTCTTTGTTGCAACATAATGCGGATAGCAAAAAATCGACAGCAGACTTTAAAGCAAAGATTCTAGAGCAATTTGATGAGGAGTTAGTTGCACAGGAAAAAAGTGTTAAGGCAGTTTCTTCCTGCGAGATTGGTGACTCAGCGGCACAAGCGTTTCTAGAGTATCTGCCAGCAGTAGATTTTGATTGGCAAGATCGTCCGGCCATTCTCTATAAAAAAGATCAGACATTACCTTTTAGCGGTGTGAAACGCGTAGAGCTCATTGGCAAGCAAGATGAAGCATGTTGCTTTGACTTGCGTTATTTTGAAATTGAAGCAGGCGGTTATTCCAGTCTGGAACGTCATCAGCATAGTCATATCATTATCGGTGCACGCGGTCGAGGTAAGGTCTTAGTTGCTGAGGAAAACTATTATTTATCGGCGCATGATGTGATTTATATCAAGCCAAACACGGCGCATCAAATACATAACCATGAAGATAAACCCTTAGGTTTTTACTGTATTGTTGATCGGAATAGAGACCAAGCAGAGTCGATTTAAAGAGTGCTGTTCTTCAGATGAAACAGCAGCATGTTAGTCATGGCTGAAAAGTTTTTGCGGTAAAACGCTTGCAGACATAACACCGTTTTAGGGTCGTCAGCACTGATCGATAGCTGCGTTTGTTGGCTGTCGCTGAGTAAGGAATCGTAGCCTGTCTGAGTGGCTATGGTTTGGCTGGATGTCGCGTCACCACAGATTTGATTGGCACGTTGCTGCCATAAAAAGGCGAGTGAACGTAATGCGTCGCTATTCTCTTGTGACAAGGTGATTAGCAACTTCCGTTTCTTTTCTATTACGTGCTGATCATTCTCTATGTCGCCAGCAGCCGTGTCATAATAATGTCCAAATTTAAACAACATTTGTTCTGCGATACGTTCTTCTGAATCACTTTGTCCGCAGGCTATTAGCAGTAGACTAAGCAGCATGAGAATGAGTGTTTTAAAATGATGGTCGCACATACTCAGAAAGTCTCTTTATCACTGTTATGCGCTGAATGAGTCTCTAGTAAAGTGCTGCGCAAGTACTGGGCTAGGATAAATGTTAAGTGTTTATACGTGCATGCTGTTTTAGAAACGCTAATCATCTTTTTTCAGCCCCTGTATCATTGGTTAATTATTGTAAAATTTGTTTACATTTAGAAGCTTTTGCGTAAACTGGCTATATCTATGAAAGTATATAGCAGGTTTTTCACAGTAGTCCGGTAACCCTTCGGTAGTTTCTCGTTTTATCTGTTTAACCTAATTCCTGCCTTCTTGCATAGCCAAGTAAATATTTAATTTAATTTCGGAGTTTAGTTATGTCGACATCTATCGGCCACGTAAAATGGTTTAACGAATCTAAAGGATTCGGTTTCCTAGAGCAAGAAAACGGAAAGGACGTGTTTGTACATTACAGCGCAATTTCTGGCGCGGGTTTCAAAACCTTGAAAGAAGGCCAGAAAGTCCAGTTCACTGTCGAAGACGGTGATAAAGGACTTCAAGCGGTAAATGTTGAGCTTCTCTAGACGCCTGTGATCTTTAGGCTGGTCGCTATCTGGCCAGTCTACAGATTCAATTTTAGTTCGAAGATTCTGTTAAGTGCCTCAATAAGGCGCTCCAATCTAGTGACTCTCGGTGCGGGTTATAATTTTTTTGTAGCTTAAGACACTGTGCTTTGAGGCGGGAATAAAATGACCTGTCGCGCTCCAATTTGATTAGCTTTTTACGCAACATTGCTGTGTCTGATAGCGCGTAATAGCCTTCATAATTTTCTCCAAGCAACCCCACATTGCCAGCTACCTTAGAAGCCAGGATTGGTAAACCAGCAGTAATTGCTTCACAAATAACATTTGCTCCACCCTCCAATTTTGAAGAAATTATCATCACATTGGCCTGTTGGTAGAGTGTCGCTAACTGTCTTTTATTAACTTCACCATGCCAATGATAACGCCGATTGACTGCTGTCTCTCTGTGTCCTTGCGAGCCCCATGAGGGGCTGTGAGCACGCCCATAATGATGCACTTGTATCCGACTGCTTGCAGGTAATGATCGTGTTGCTTTGGCTGCCTGAAATGGATTTTTAACATCACGTAAATGGCCAACAACAAGCGCCAGAAAGTGTTTGTTTGGCTTAACTCTGAGTCGCGGTATAGTGGCTGATTGCGGGATCACACAGAGACGCTGTTTTAGCTCATAAGGTAGGGCATGGATCACTTGGTGATTAAGCCCGAGTAACACATCAGCCTCATGCATCGCTTTTAATGTGCTGTCATGATGGCTATTAATATACTGGTAAATATCAGTGCCTGAGAGAACAACGATAAGCTTTGCTAAGGGATTGTGTCGTTTAAATTGAAAAATAGCCTCTTGGCTTCGCCAAGCATGAATTGCGATCATTAAATCCGCTGTTTCTGCACTATATTTCTCGGCCACGGTGACATCATGACCCAGCTGAGTTAATAGAATAGCCCAGCGATTGGCACTAATACGATTACCATTAGTTGAGTTTACTGGGGCAGGGGTGACTAAAATGATCTGCATGTTTTAATAATTCTACTTAATGTTGTGAGTAGGGGTAAAATACTAAGCATCGTTGTAACGTATTATTCTCTCACAAGCTTGAGCTGATATATTCAAAGATATCAGACATTGGTCTGTACTCTGTAAAGAACATTACATTAAAAGTTGAGATAACACCTCTGCAGCCTGCGAGCTCGTTTTGATAGACACCGACCTCAGTTTTAAACCCATTTCTTGATAGCCTAGGATAAATACTTGTCATGCAGAAAGTACAGACACCAATTGTAAAAGACTTGGTTCTAATTGGTGGTGGTCATGCACATTTAGCCGTTCTAAAAAAATTCGCAATGCAACCATTACCCGGGCTTCGACTCACCTTAATTACGCGTGATTTGCATACACCTTATTCTGGAATGCTACCGGGGTATGTGGCTGGCCACTATAATTATGATGACTGTCATATTGATCTTGCTCGTCTTGCTCGCCTTGCTCAATGCCGTATTTATCATGCAGAAGTAGAAGGCTTACAACTTACTGAGCAGCGCGTTGATGTGGCTGGAAGGCCATCTGTATATTTTGATCTATTATCCATTAATACAGGTTCGACTCCGGCTGTTTCTAAGATCAGTGGTGCAGAGCAATATGCGATAGCAGCTAAGCCAATTGACCGCTTTCTAGAACAATGGCAGCAACTACAAGCTAGGATCTTAGCAGCGGCTGGAGAATTTCCAATTTCAGTGGTCGGTGGAGGTGCTGGTGGTGTTGAATTAGCTTTAGCGATGCAGCATCGACTGTCTCAGTTACAAAACGAGCAGCCTATAACGCAGAATCAGGCAAAGGTATCTATTCGACTAATTACCAAAAGTGAAACAATACTACCAACCTATTCCAACAGACTGCGCAAACGTTTTTATACTATTTTGCAGCAGCGTGGAATTGAGATCATTGAAGGCGTTGGTGTCAGCAAGACAGAAGCTAATAGCCTGTATTTAGATGATCAAACTAAGCTGGCTTCATTAGCTAATATAATGGTGACCAATGCTGCCGCACCTACTTGGCCAAAAAAGAGTGGTCTTGCTGTGGATGAAGCTGGTTTTATTCAAGTCAATGCACAGCTACAGTCTCTCTCTCATGAAAATATTTTTGCTGCTGGTGATATCGCGAGTTTCGCTCAGCTAAAGCAGAAGTCTGGTGTTTATGCGGTTCGTCAAGGGCGAATATTAAGCGCTAACTTACGGCATTTTGCGCTTAAAAAATCACTCAAAAAATATCATCCGCAGAAGACTACTTTAAGTCTTATTGGTACAGGCGATAAAGTAGCTATTGCTTCACGCGGCTTATGGACAGCTTCAGGCCCTTCAGTTTGGCGCTTGAAGAACTGGATTGATCAACGTTTTGTTCGGCAGTACAGTGATCTGCAGGCTATGCAGGAAGATGAAGTTCCAGGCTTTAATACGAAGTTAGCAGATGAGCAGGCCGCTCGTGAATTATCTACCTTAGCGATGCGTTGTGGTGGCTGTGGAGCCAAGGTTGGTAGCAGTGTACTGGCACGAGTAATGCAGCGATTACCACAGCAAAGTCGTGCTGATGTGCTGGTTGGACGAGATGCCCCTGACGATTGCGCTGTTATTTCTGTGCCTGCAGGCAAGTTATTAGTGCAAAGTGTTGATTATTTTCGTGCCTTTGTTGACGACCCCTACTTGTTTGGTGCGATTGCTAGTAACCATGCCTTGGGCGATGTTTTTGCGATGGGTGCTGAGGCACAATCAGTTTTAGCCATTGCAACGGTACCCTATGCTCGTGAACGAGTGGTTGAAGAAACACTTTATGATGTTCTTGCTGGTTGCATGTATATGCTTGAAGGCACTGGCGCCATACTCACGGGTGGCCACTCTGCTGAAGGTGCAGAGCTTTCTTTTGGTTTGAGCGTAAATGGTTTGGTTAATGCCGATAGTGCCTGGAGCAAGGCAGGCCTGCAGGCTGGAGACGCCTTATTACTGACCAAGCCAATTGGTACTGGCACTTTATTTGCAGCGGATATGCGCGCACAAGCGAAGGGACGGTGGATTGATTCAGCTTTAGATAGCATGATGCTTTCTAGCCAACAGGCAGCACAATGCTTGATGAACTATAAGGTCACTGCCTGTACTGATCTGACTGGCTTTGGCCTGCTCGGCCACCTATTTGAAATGACTAAGGCATCAAAGGTGGGTGCGGAGTTATACATTGATCAAATTCCTCTGCTTGATGGTGCGCAAGAGACAGTTAATGCAGGTATTCTTTCATCGTTGCAGCCACAGAATTTGCGTTTAAAAAGAGCCTTGAATAATCTTGAGAAAGCAGCACAACACCCTCGCTTTCCGCTGTTATTTGATCCGCAGACAGCAGGAGGCTTGCTGGTAGCCGTACCCTTTGATCAAGCCGAGACCTGTCGCAATGAGTTAATAAGATGTGGTTATTCAGATACCGCTATTATTGGCCAAGTACTTGGATCAGCTGATCAAACTCAACCCATTAAAATTGTATATTAGAGGACGTTATGTTTAGTTATAAAGCAATTGTGCTGTGGTTATTTCTTGCAATCAGCTTGGGTTTAGCACCGTATTTTCCTGAACCTCATATCTATCAAAAAATAATCTTAATGGGTGATCCTAGTTTTACTTTCGCGCTGATTGATTGGTTCGATCTTGGATTGCATAGTTTGCCTTGGATTGGCTTGATGATCTGTTTCTATAATTGGGTTAAGCATAAGTGTTCATGAGTATGCCTATAAACCCTTGCTGCCATGGTCTGCTTAATTTGAAAAGAATTCTCATGACTGCTTTTCTACTGCTGTCATTAAGCATTTTACTTTTTGATCAAACGGCAAAGGCCGAAGACTTTCCGAGACCGGCTTCATTACAAAAAGATGTTGGCTTCTGGTTGAAGGTTTATACCGAGGTGACGACACGGCAGGGATATATTCATGACGCTCAGAATTTAGCCGTCATTTATGATCGAATTGAGATAGGTGATAGCCGTCGCAAAAACAGAGAAAAAATTAAACAGATAAAGAAAGAATATGCTGAAGCTTTGCATAAGATTGCAAATGGCAAGCGCAGCAATCTTAGTCGTAATGAGGCTAGGGTATTGAAATTATGGGGTGCTGAGGTAAGCAATGAACGCCTACTGCAAGCAGCCAAGGATATCCGCTTTCAATTAGGTCAAAGTAATCGTTTTAAACAGGGTGTCATCCGTTCTGGTGAATGGCGTAGCTATATTGATAGTGTTTTTGCAGATATGGGCCTGCCTAAAGAGCTAGCGATCCTGCCACATGTTGAGTCTTCATTTAATCCGAATGCCTACTCTAGAGTCGGTGCTGCAGGACTCTGGCAATTTATTCGTGCCACTGGGCGACGTTATATGACAATCGACTATATTGTTGATGAGCGTATGGACCCGTTTGCAGCAACTCGTGCTGCTGCACGCCTGCTGCAACACAATAATGAAATCATCCATAGTTGGCCTCTGGCATTGACTGCCTATAATCATGGCCTTGCGAGTATGCGTAGAGCAGTCAATACCATTGGTACGCGTGATATTGAAGTCATTGTGCGTAACTATAAAGGTCGTTATTTTGGTTTTGCATCACGTAACTTTTATGTCGCTTTTCTAGCTGCTCTGGAAGTAGATAGAAATCCAGAAAAGTACTTTGGTACCCTGCATAAAAATCAGCCCTATGATTATTCAATGTTTAAGCTTGAGCACTACATCTCAGCTAAAGACTTGAGCCAGGCCAGTGGTGTTTCAATCAAACAGTTGCGACAGCATAATCGCTCATTATTAGAGCCCGTTTGGAATGGTAGCAAGCATATTCCTAAAGGCTTCATATTACGTATTCCCAAGACTCGAAAAGCTCAGTCATTACAAAGTATCCTGCTAGCAATGCCTGCGAGTCAACGCCATAGTCAGCAGACGCCTGATGTTGAACATAGGGTGGTGCGTGGTGATACCTTATCTGAGATTGCTAAACGCTACGGTTATAAGGTTAGTGAGCTCCGTGCTGTTAACGGTATTGGTCGCAGGAATATTATTCGCATAGGTCAAAAATTACGCCTGCCTGTTGATTCAGCAGAAAGGTTAGCCAGTGTCCGTTTGGCCAAACTCGATCAAGTTGCTGAGGCTGCTGCTAAAGTGTCTATAAGCTCTGATGCTAAGCAAGCCATGAGCGTGACTGATGACGACATAGAACAGAACACAGTGGTTAAGAATGATGGCATGATCGACTCAGTGGATTCTGCATTACTCGAGACAGTCGAGCTAGATAAAGAAGAGGCCAGCAATACACCAGTGGCTACTGAGGTTGCTGAATCTGATGAAAGTGCAGAAGTAATCGGTGCTAATTTATTATCTGACCCTAGTGATTACACTGTGGCTGCCGATGCAACAATCCAAGTGCAGGCCTCTGAAACCTTAGGTCATTATGCTGACTGGTTGGATATACGTGCGAGTCGCTTACGTAACATCAATAAGATGCGCTACGGTAAGCCCGTTATTGTCGGTCGTCGTATTAGTTTGGATTTTTCAGAGGTCAATGTTGAGCAATTTGAACGCAAACGATTGGCCTTTCAACGTCAGCTACAAGGTGAGTTCTTTGATCTCTATCGGATCGCTGCAACCTACACGCATACAGTTAAACGGGGTGAATCCCTATGGGTGCTGACCTTGCGTAAGTTTAAGGTGCCGTTGTGGTTGTTGATTCAACACAACCCTGATCTTGACCTGAATAAAATTCATCCCGGCATACAATTAGTGGTGCCAGAGCTCGTTCCGGTTGTTGCTGAGTAAGCGGCTTATTTTTTAATAATGGCCTCTAAAAACACGAGACTATCTTTTCGGCTTTCTTCAAAGGCTGCTTGATTACGTCCTAGCATATGACCCTTATAGGCCTGTATTGGAATGTTTAAGTCAAAGCTATGGTATGCCTCCGCGTAGACCTTAAGCTCAAGCCCTTGTTGCTGCCGTTGGCCTGATAGTTGTCGGCAGAGTGAGGCCGGTGTCCAGTCATCTTTTTCACCAATAAGTACCAATGTGGGACTCACCAAACGCGCATTATTATTGAGCATATAACCGCACCATGGGTAGAGAGCAATGGCGCCACTAAAGCGGCTCTCTGACGCTGCTAGGCGCTGTCCCTCAGTACTAGCACTCAAGAGTGCTACGCTCGCGCCGTTACTTTGACCGAGTACGAAAATATGTTCACTGATATCGGCTCGTGCTGCAAGGTAGTCATAGGCCATAAAGGCATCTTTATTACGATAGTCTAAAGCCTGTCGTAAAAGGTCAATAGACGAACAGACGCGACCACCGGATAAACTACGTTTACTGAATGAGTCGACTATTAGCGTTGCATAGCCCTGTTTCTTGAAAAAATTAGCCCAGTCTGTCAAGCCTTCTTTAACCACAGCAGTCAATCCTGAGCAACCATGCATAGCGACTATGGCGGGAAACGGTCCGACCCCTTCCGGTAAATGAAGCTGATAGATAACATCAGAATTTGACTCATCTGCGATAGCTGTAGAAAAGTTTAATGAAAGACTTAATAGTGCAGCGACTAAATAATATAGGCCGTTATTCTTCATCTCTTAACTCCTAGAAGTATTGGAATCCTTTAAACGCTTTATAAAGTAATAACTTAACGGTAAAAGCAGGGCCCATTCAAGTGAAAACACGAGTAGGGACTGCCATAGCGGTTCAGCGAAGCTGAGTGCATCAAAGCGGCTGCCAGCATAGTAACTACTGATACTACCAAAGGCGCCCGCTAACATCGCTATAAGCGGCTTACGATGCAGCCAATAGAGGCTGTGTGGCAGGCTGACAGCAAATACCATCCATAGGGTTAGTAACCAGTAGGGAATAGCTAAAAATGATGCATTGCTGGCATAAAAACTAACAACCTCAAAGGTTTGATTGAGTGAGTCAAGCAATAAGCCAATACTGGTGACGCCAACCAGTATTATAAAATCAACAGAGGCATGAGGGCTGAAGCTAAAATGCAGTGCCAGATAGATGATAGCGGCTATGACACCTAGCGAGGCGTCTTGCTCAACAGCACCATAGGCACAGGCAGCCCAAACTAATTGTAGACCGATAAAGTTAAATACAAAGAAAAAGTTTATTTTCATCTGTGCAGGTTCAACTCATAGTTACTGCGTGGTTTTTTGAAACATAAATGTTGAATATCAATAACACGCTCTTCAAAGCCAGCTTGACAGTACTTTAAATAATACTCCCAGAGACGAATGAATGATTCTGGATAACCAAGGCTGATCACTTTTTCATAATTTGTGATGAAGCGTTCATGCCAAAGTTCTAAGGTCTTAGCGTAACTAGAGGCAAAGGCTTCAGAATGAAATAACGTCAAGTCAGTCTTGCGACTTACGCTGTCCAGCATTGAGTGCATACTGGTAAGACAGCCACCAGGGAAGATGTATTTCTGAATAAAATCCACTGAGCGTAAGTAGTCTTGATACATGTAATCAGAGATTGTAATCGCTTGTATTAGCATGATGCCGTTTTCCTTTAGACGTTGGCTGCATACCTGAAAGTAGCTATCCATGTATTGATGGCCAACGGCTTCAATCATTTCAATCGAAACAAGCTTGTCATATTCACCCTCTAATTCACGATAGTCTTGTTTTAATAGGGTAATACGATCTTCTAGGCCTGCTTTCTTAATAGAATTTTTTGCGTAGGCATGCTGTTCATCAGAGATGGTGGTGGTTGTAATTCGGCAGTTATAGTTTTTTGCTGCATAAATGGCAAAGCCACCCCAACCAGTACCAATTTCTAAAACATGATCATTCTCATTCAAGTCTAGCTTCTCACAGATCACACGCAGCTTTTTTACTGAAGCCTCTTCAAGTTGCTTTATATCCTTACTAAAATAGGCTGATGAATACATCATGCTAGGGTCTAAAAATAGAGCATATAAGTCATTGCCAATATCATAATGTGCGCTGATATTCTTTTTTGAACCGATCCTATTGTTTTTACGTAAAAAATGTAGCGCTGAAAAGGCATAACGCGAAAAGACACCTAGATCTGCATCCAATGAAAACATGACCTCTCGATTAAGTATGAGTAAGCGCAGTACATCGATGACTGATTCTGAACTCCACCAGGCATCGACATAGGCCTTGCCTGCGGCAGGTTCACCACCAAAGACGATACTTTTAAAGCAGGCTGGGTTGTCGATACAGATATGTGCATCTAACGAGATGCCAGAATCTTTGCTGCCAAATTCAGTCACTTCATTAGCAAACTCAAGGCGTAAATAACCCTGTGTTATTTTATTTAACTTGGCAAAAAGTAAATCTTTAGCCAGTCGATCCAGCCAGTTCATATTAACGGTGTTTAATGACTTGCTTTGCTCTTTTGGAATAATAGACATCGGTCTCTCTTAACTAAGGTTTTTTATAAGGTACATACTTGATACCTTTGATCCACAATTTTAGTGCCTGCCAATAAATAGCCAAAATAATTTTAAAGCTCATTAATGGGAAATTGCATAGCGTGCTGCGCAGGGTTTGCGCATTTAATGATTTTCTCTCTAAGTTCATCTTTGCTGAGAATAAGATTTCGTCTTCAACTAGATTTTCAATTTGTACCTCTAGCCTTTCAAGAGGCTGGGAAATTTGCCAACGGTATTGCATGTCAGAATGCATGAAAGGTGATACATGAAAAGTCTTCTGGTGCTGAGCATGAAATACTTCTGCGTTTGATTGGTTAGCACTGAGCACATAACAGTGTTGTTCATTCCATGGTGTATTACTGACTTCAGCAACAATATGTGTGAGGTTTTCACCACTCAGATCAAAGCAAAAATAAAGACTTAATGGGTTGAAGGCATAACCTAATAATCTAAACTGAGTTAAGAGCCGAATGGGGCCTGCAACTGGTTGCTGGGTTCGCTCTAAAACTAATTGACGAATACTGCTACTCAGTGTTGTTTTGTCACAGCCATAATGATCTTTGCGTCGAAATGAGGCGACATTAAAACGATCTATTCCCCACAACCAAAAGGGTTTAAAGGTCTGTTCTAATTCATCAAGATCAACATACAACATAAATAGTTGATATTGAAATGAATGAACTCTGGGTAGGTTACGCTGATGCCAAACGCTGCCCTGATAAATGCAGCTATGCTGTGTTGGCTTCATTACATTTTCTTTTAATTGCGTTGACTGCTTGTAATGCGCTCCAAACACCATCCTCATGAAAACCATGACGCCAATATGCGCCACAATAAGAGGTGTTGTTGAGTTGATTCATTGTTGTGAATTGCTGTTGTGCCTCGATCGCTGCTTGATTGAATACTGGATGCATATAGTTAACACGAGCATAAACACAAGCCTCATCAATCAAGCCATCATCATTCAAGGTAACGAAATAATCCTTGTCACTCTCTATTTTTTGTAAAAGATTCATATAGTAAGTGAGCTGCACTCGGTCAGTAGGTTTCTCAGGGATATAGTAATTCCAAGCAGCCCAGCTATTTTTGCGTTTCGGCATCAGGCTGCTATCGCTGTGCAGGGTGGCAATGTTGAGTTGGTAGTTGAGGGCTGACAAACAGTCCTGTTCTAAAGTTGTTGGCTGCTCTAATAAGCGCAACGCTTGATCACTATGACAGGCGAAAATGACATGATCAAAATACTGTAGATTATGATTACTACTGGTTTCAATTTGAACGCCACTGCGTGTTCTATGTACTGAGCGAACAGCGGTGTTTAGATGAATTTTCTCTCGAAAAGGCTGGCACAAACGACTGACATACTCTTTTGAGCCGCCGACAATAGTCTTCCATTGTGGGCGCTTGAAGAGATTCAGAAGGCCATGATTCTGAAAGAAGTGTAGGAAGCTGGCTGCGGGGTATTCTTGGATACTTGCAGGGCTGGATGACCAGATTGCTGCGCCCATAGGTAAGATGTAGTAATTAATAAAAGCGTCACTAAATCTATGTTCTGCTAGAAACTCAGCTAATGTCCAGTGGCTATCCTTGTTTGCTGCAACATAGCGTTTAGCTTGTTTATTAAAGCGCAGCATGTCGAATAAGATTTGATAAGGTTGCAACCGCCAAAAATTATCACGATTAAAAATTAGGCTGGCCAGTGTATTGCCAGCCCATTCAAATTTTGTGCTCTCTGATTTAGCCGAAAAACCCATATCAGAATTATGGATGTCTACACCTAGCGGTAAAACCATCTCTTGGAAATGTGGGTAGGTCCAATCATTGAATACAATAAAACCTGTATCAATAGGAATTTCTCTACCCGCCTCTTCAACGCTGAGTGTGTTGGCATGACCGCCAATATGGCTGTCTGCTTCAAAGATCGTGATTTCATGATCCGCTTGTAGGTGGTGTGCTGCTGTTAGCCCTGAGACACCCGCACCAATTATTGCTATTCGCATTGCTGTTCTCTTTTGCTGCTATATCTGTAAAAAGTTGACACGATTAATGTCTGCTCGGTTTCATGCTGAGTTTGAGTAACGCAAAACGTAAGCGCTCAGGGAGGTAGGCTAAAAACTTCAGGGATAAACTCATGCGCTTAGGAAAATGGATTTCAAAGTGATTTTTTGCCATACCATTTAATATTGCCATACTCGCTTTTTCTGCGGATATTAATGCTGGCATAGGGAAGTCATTACGCGCGGTGAGCTCAGTTGCAACAAAGCCCGGACAAATAACTTGGGTACAGATGTTCTTAGTAGATAAGCTGACACGTAAGGCACTCAACATATTGAAGATAGCGGCCTTACTTGCACCATAGGCCTCTGATCGTGGGATACCAATATAGCTGGCAACACTACTCATGCCGACGAGTTTGGCGTGCTCAGACTGTTCTAATAAGGGTAGAGCGCTTTCTATGCCATAAACCATACTAAGGAAATTAGTTTTTATGAGCTCTTCAAAGACAGTGCTATCAAAGGCATCCACATCAACATATTCACAGCTGCCAGCATTAAGAATAGCCAGATCGAGGCGTCCTTGATGCTGCTGTATCTCGCTGCAAATAGTTTGGTTGCTGGATTTGAGGCAGAGATCAGCAGGCAGTAAATGCACTTGAGCCTTACTCGAACATTGACTTGCTGTTTGTTCTAAGTTCTTCCTTGAGCGTGCGCTTAGGTAGAGCTCGCAGTCGAATTGTGACAAGGCAATGGCCAGTGCGCGACCAATGCCGGAGGAGGCGCCGGTTAGCCAAATAACCTTGCCTGAGAATGCTTTTTGTAATCGCTTAGCAGACACGGTTCTAGATCTGTCCCTTAATTTTGCGAATAACGGCGCCTAGAATGGGTATCTGTTCATAAACCATAGCACCAAGGTCATAATAGTCGCGTTGATAATGAATTAAGTCTTGGCGATAGTGCAACACGCTGACACCATTCAAGAGAATGTCTCGCTTCGGAGCTAATGTCTTATGCCTGAGTCGCATCTCCCATTCTAAGCTGCTCTTATCTGCTGTGCTGATTGATCCTAGTAATTCAAAATGACAAGACTGCACCCCTGCGTAGATGTCTTCAAAGTAAGTGATTAAATTGGCGCAGCCATGGATACGTTTTACAGGGTCGATAAACTCTGCATCAACATGATAGAGCTGATTTAAAATAGTCGATGCCGTAGCAGCATTGATGGCATTCATTTTTTCTAAAAAATCGGTATCTCTAACGCTACTCATAAGGTATGGCTTCCGCTATTTTTGAGTGAAATTTAGGGTTAAGTGCTGCGTCTATTGTATATATCATCATTATTTCAATTCGCTATTACAAGGGTTTGGCTGAGGAGACAGGTTACAACGATGACACTTATACGTCTGCGTAGAAGGTAATAGTGCGTTGATATGAGTTTACTATGCTTGAGATTGCGGTCTATCAACCAAAGTAAACAGAAGATAAGAGCATGCAGCAAAAGCGCAAGTTTTTGACTTAGTAAAAGATAAGAAAACCAAGCACTGAGGCTGCAAATATTACTCATAATAAAGAGTTGACTGCTCCGCCTCTGATCCAGGTCTAAGCTTTGTCCCCAATGAACACCAGACATGAAACTAATAATCACAAGGCTATAGCTGAGTAGAATATCCAGCCAAGACAAGCCGACAATGACTGTTTCAATTTGAAACGAAATCATCAGCGTGCAGGCGATAAACGGTATTACACCAGCATGAGCTAATAAGGCTGTGGTTCGGTCACGATCCATATGGTTACTGCATGTCCTAGGTTATACGTTAAAATTTATGGCCCTGTATTCATTAACCCTGCTCTATATACCTAAAGGTTAGATTGATGCGTCCAGTAATAATACCTTTCTGTTTTGGTACGCTATGTCGCCAGTATTGTTGGCAGCAGCCAGCCATTAATAGAGCGCTGCCGCTGCTTAGATCAATCTTGCGTAATTCTTTTGTAGTGACATGTTGTAGTTTAAATAGCCGAGTAGCGCCGAGGTTTACCGAGGCGATAGCGGGCTGGCCTCCTAACTGTTTTTCATTGTCTCGGTGCCAGCCCATGCTGTCATTGCCATCACGATAATAGTTGAGTAGAACACTGTTAAAACGGCGCTTAAAAAAGCCTTCGACCCGTTCTCTCAAGTGTCTCAACTCTGCAGTCCACGGCTGAGCAATATAATCTGCTCCAGAGTAGCGATAATTAGCACCAACATCACCATGCCAAGCTATCAGTCGGGGCTGTAGCATGCGTTTCCCAAAGAGGGTAATACTGCGCTGCTCCCAGGCGATAGAGTCGCTTAGAGTTAAATACAAGGCATCACTTTCTTCCACTGTTAACAAAGCAGAGTTAAAATAAAGTTCGCCGTCATAGGGTAAAAGATTGTCTGCCATGGGTTTGTTTTAATTTGGCGTGGCTGCAGAGTAATTTGTACAGGAATTGTAACCCCTAAATCTTTCTTTAAACATAACGAATAATATACAAGCGCTGTTTGAGTGCTAAAATATCTGTACAAGAACTATATGAGATTCAAGAATGTCGGCTAATCAAGCTCTGCGTGTTTTTTATGATGACCTCTGCCCATTGTGCAGCAAAGAAATTAACCATTACCGCAAATTAGTTAAGCACGTGGCGGTCGATTGGGTTGAGATTAGTCGCTCAGCAGAATTAATTGAAAGTTTCGCTTTGACGCGTGAACAATTGCTTAAACGCATCCATGTGATTACAGCGGAAGGTGAGGTGGTCAGTGGTGCGCGAGCATTTACACTGATTTGGAAGGCACTTCGCTATTATCGTGTGCTCGGCGTGATAGTGACTCGATTACGCATGATTGGCCTATTAGATCGATTATATGAGCCCTATGCAGATAGTCGCTATAAAAAACGCATGAGCTGTCACGATGATAGTAGTGCAGGCTCTAATCGTTGAGTACTTACCGTGTTGGTTTAATTTTTCCTAACCAGCTTTTTCATGCGCCAACAATTATAGAGTGTGATGTCGATCTATTGTTACTCGTGGAAGATGAGCTTTTCATCGCAGATCATAACTATAAAATCCATTTTCATAAGCAAAAATTAGCTTACCAACGCTCGTCTATGGCGCATTACGCGCAATACCTAAAAGAAGCAGGGCAGAGCGTACAGCGGCTTGCTTATGATGCTGAAAAAACCTGTCTGTCTCGGCTGCTGTCAGTAATCAAAGAATCAAAGCCAGATTTGGACCTGAGCCTGCTTGTACTCTGTTGTTATGAGCCGTCAGATTTCATCCTCCAAAAACGATTGCAGCGCCTAAGCACTGAACTGGGTTTTAGCATTCAATGGTTATCTAATCCTAGTTTTCTAAACACCAAGGAAGATAACCGTATTTGGCGTAGTCAGCATAAGCGATGGTTTATGGCAGACTTTTATAAAGATCAGCGCAGACGTCTAAATATTCTTATGCAGGATGCTCAGCCAGTGGGAGGCCAATGGAGTTTTGACCAAGATAATAGGAAGAAGATTGTAAAAGCTGCGGTGAAAGATATTCCAAAACTCGCTTATGCGACGAATGATGCTATTGATGCTCAGGCGATAGAGTCGATAACAGATGAATTCGTTGATCATTACGGGCAGCTAAATGAAATCATCTATCCGACAACCCATGAAGCAGCCCGAGAATGGCTGGATGAGTTTTTAATTCAGCGGTTTAGCCAGTTTGGTCGCTATGAAGACGCTATGCTGCCTGATCAATCATGGCTTTATCACTCGGTATTATCACCGATGTTGAATAATGGCTTATTAACGCCGGCTGAGGTTATTGCAGCAGCATTAAACTATGCAAAGACACAGGCTATAGCGATGAATAATGTGGAAGGTTTTATTCGCCAAATTATTGGCTGGCGTGAATTCATGAGGGCAACTTATGATGAGTCATCTGTGTTCATGCGTAATGAAAACGTCTGGCAACACCATCGACCTATGCCCAAAGCCTTTTATCAGGCGACAACAGGAATGCCACCGGTAGATCAGTGCATCCAGCGCGTTATGGATACGGCTTACTGCAACCATATAGAGCGTTTAATGGTGCTTGGTGGATTTATGTTTTTATGTGAAATTGACCCGAATGACATTTATCGCTGGTTTATGGAATTGTTCATTGATTCATATGATTGGGTCATGGTGCCAAATATTTTCTGTATGAGCCAAAATGCAGCAGGCAGTTTTATGACCAGTAAACCTTATTTTTCAGGATCAAATTATATTCTTAAAATGAGCAATTATGCCAAAGGTGAATGGTGTCAGGTTTGGGATGGTTTGTTTTGGCGTTGGATTGATAAAAATCAAGCGTCATTAAAAGGCAATCCACGCTGGAGTATGATGTGTGCACAATTAAACAAGATGGCTCCCGAAAAACGAGAGAGCCACCTAAACGTTGCTAATCAATATCTGCAAGAGCTAAGCTAGCACTGTTCCCAAGGTAGATTATGATATCGCCAACCCCCCACTGTGCTGCGTTGGCTTGACTCATCCCTATCTCCCTCAAAACCTTCAGTGACATTATAAATGCGATCAAAACCGTGTTTAAGCAAATGTTTCCCAGCAACATTTGAACGATTACCACTGCGACAGATTAAGACTAGCGTGGCACTATGCTTGGTAAGTTTGTTTCCCTCAATCAAGCGTGTGATGTCCTGCGTAAAGTCCTCATTCTCCATCCAGCTTGGCTCGTCAATCCAGGCGATATGAGTCGCATTGCTTGGATGACCTACAAAGAGAAACTCCATGCTTGAGCGCACATCAATGAGTAGTGTTCCAGGTTTGCTCAAGACTAATTCATGAGCATCAAGACAACTCAAGCCACGAACCTTCATCAAGGTAACTCACTTGTTGACTGTTGCGCCAGCTTGCGACTGTTAATCAGATGCTCTAAGGCGCTAATTTTATTTTCTAGCTGGCTTTTTTTATTGAAATCAAGATAAGAAATATGTTTTTCACTAAGAGAGGCATAAGCAATATCTAAGCGCTGCTTATAATCCCCCAGTATCGATGTTGGATCTTTCAGATCAGTGCTGTAGCGACTATAAAAGGATTTATCATCATGCAAGGCATAGACTAACGCGGCATAGGTCAAGGCAAAGGTGTTGCTATAGGCCTTGTATTCAGCCAAATTGCTTATCTGGCCCTGTGCGTCTTTAACATGGGTTGAAAATGTGTGACTAAATCCAGTTAGTTTCTTAGCAAAATCTCCACTGAGCTGATATTCAGCAACTAATTCTAATAAAATTTCAGAAATTTCTAGACGAATGTTGTCGTAAGCAAGTAAAGCAGATAAGAAGCTTTCTTCATTGATGGTGGTGTTAGTCGTGTTTTCTAATTCACCTTCATATTTTAACTTCAAAAGATGCGCTTTCTTCAGGCTTATATTCTCTGGAAGGTGCTGAGAGGTCTGCTTAAGTGATGGTTTAGGATGAGCAGTTCCAGCATGACTGTATGCGCAAAAGTGAATTAAACAAAAAATCAGGATAAAGATTTTGCCAAAGTAATCACAGGCAGAATGAATCTTAGTAAACATTGTATTTTCCAAGCCCAGAAGGAAAAGGTATACGTGGCAGCATTCGGGGCTATACAAATGGCGACGCTTTAGCGGAAATTTATAGCTCGCCCCGCAAGTTGTTAGTTAAATCGGCGATCAAAATTAAAAAAGCTCGCCCTACTTGATGTCGGGCGAGAAAGGAGAGTGTGTAAGAAGTCACATCTCCTATAGCAATGAGGAGTAATAAACATTGCGTACGATGAGAATAATATATAGTACTATAAGATAAATATATTATATTAATTAAATGAGTTAGACCCCATCTATTGAGTAAACTGTTTATGCTGGGCTGGCGTGCAAGAGAATAAGGAGGGATGTGGTCTTCTTAACCTTGCTGCTGAGCTAATAGGACTTTACTGGAACTGCCTGAAATTACTTATTGAGCTAATTCTTTTTTTAATTGTGTGATAAGTTTTTTACTATAAGGTTTTGTTCTCGGACCAAAATCTTCTATGAGTTGACCATTTCTGCCAATCAAATATTTATGAAAATTCCAACGAGGATAGGTGCCAGACTGCTCTTCTAGGGCTTGATAAAACGCATGTGCTTCATCTCCCTTAACAACTGTCTTCTCAAACATTGGGAATTTGACACCATAAGTCAACTTGCAGAAATCTTGAACCTGTTTCTCTGTCCCTGGTTCTTGTCCAAAAAAATCATTGGAAGGGAAGCCAAGCACAACAAAGTCTTGATCACTATATTCTTGGTGTAGCTTCTCCAGCCCTTCATATTGATAAGTTAGCCCACATTTGGATGCAGTATTGACTACCAAAATGACCTTGCCAGCATAAGCTTCACATAGATTAACCTGCTCATCAGAAGCTAGGCGTCGGAAGTTATGATCTAGTAACTCACTCTGACAAGCCAATGTTAGAGGTGAAAACAAAAGCAAGATGACGAGTAGGGCGTAGCGCATGAGATTCCTTGATTTTAAGCTAACAATGACTATTTAGTCAGGGTTTACTCGTTCTGACAAGCTGTACAGCATGATCTCAGTTGTAGACCTGAGATCATGCTGATGAAGCCTGCTTAGTAGAATAATTTCATGCCAAGCTGCACGCTGCGTCCTGCTAGTGGTACGTAGTCTTTGCTGAATGAGGCATGCTCTCGTGCTTTGATGTCGAAAAGGTTATTGATTTTAAAGTAGACATCGACTGAACTTTTCTCGAAATTAATTTCTCTTTTGAGCATCAAGTCAAACTGATTATAGCTATTAGTTTCTGTCTCTAACTTAGCGTTATTAGTTTGCTTGAAGACATGACGCAGGTCAGCTTGAGCTATCCATAGGTCATACGGTAAAGCTAAACTCATACCGATGCTGGGCGGAGTGATACGCGGTACGTCTTCTTTTCCTGACTCAGTAAACTTGGCACGTACATAATCAGCAAAAAGAGTCATGTCTAACCAATAGTCGTTGTTCACGTCTAGCTTCTGATTATATTGTGCTTCAAACCCATAAAATTGAGCATCACGGTTAGCATATCTCACAGAGAGTAGTTCTCCCTCCGCGTCAAAACTACCATCATGTTCTACACGATCCGCAATGCCATCATTATTGATATCCTCTGATGCAGCATAAATATAGTTATCGATATGATTGAAGAAACTAGCAATCTCCCAGCTTCGATCCTTATAGGCTCTGCGAACACCAATCTCAATATTGTGGCTAACTTCTTTATCAATTTTACGATTACCCTTCTCGAAGGTACCACTGGCATGGTGCTCACCATAGCCATATAGAGCAAGTTCTTGAGGTGCTCGTTCACTCCTTGCAAATAAAGCATGAGTTCTTATGCCATTTGCAAAGCTCCAACTTGTGCCAGCTGAGATGGAATAATTATTGAATGATTTATCCCCTTGGTCACTGGAGTATTCTATGCTGTCAGCGCGCAGCCCCAACTCTAAACCCAAATTCTCACCTTGGTGTTGAGCAATACCGAAGATTCCAGTTTGATCTCTATCGACAGGTTGTAATAATGATTCCTCACCAACAGCAGAGATATCTCTAATATTGCTTTGCAGACCAAGGGCATAGGTCCAAGTTTTCATCATATGACTGCGCAGCTCAATGCGACTATCCCATTCTTCATTATCAAAGCGAATCGATACATCACCATCATCAGACAACTCATCATGCTTATAATCTTTATAAGAAGTACGGACTAATACTGAGGCTAGATAAGGGTTTGTCTTGAAGAACTCTGCTTCTAAATCATAGCGTTGTTGTTTCATATCAATCTTACTAGCAGAATGTTCTTCCTCTTCCTCATGTTCACCTTCTTCTTCATGTTGTGATGGAAGGCCATACTTATGTTTGGTATCGGTGAGTGCAAAGGCGATTCTAAAAGCATCCGTTATGTAACCTAAACCAATAGAAGCAATGTCTTTCTTTGAATGGGAGTTGTTTATTTTGCCTTTATGCTCAGGCTCGTGACTATCAGCATAGCCATCAATCTCAGTATCTTGACTATCTTGTTTAAGCGCATCTAAATGCCAAGTAAAATTCTGATAACTACCATTAGTATCTATGCTCAGAGTCTCGCCATTATTAACACTGTCATATTGGCTACTTGCTTTCAAAGAAAAGGGTTCTCTCTTCTTCGCTAGGCGTTTGCTAACTATATTAATAACACCGCCACTAGCACTAGGCCCATAACGAAGCGCTGCGGGTCCACGTATTATTTCAATTTGTTCGGCAGCGTGAACATCTACTGCTACAGCATGGTCATCACTAAGACTAGAAACATCTCCAATATCACTACCGTTGTCTAAGATTTGTATGCGATTAGCACCCAGCCCACGAATGGTTGGACGACTACTGCCTGCGGTAAAATGTGTTGATGAGACGCCAGGGATATTACGTAGTGTCTCCCCTAGGCTGATAGCCATTTCTTGCGCTATCAATGTTTTGTTTAGTACGGTTAAAGCTGGATTTAGCTGGTTATTTAGTAAAGGCTTAAAGATACTAGACTCGACTACTATTTCAGGTAATTCATCGGCAATGCTGTTGCTGCTTAAACTTAACGATAAGAGGCTTGTAAATAAAAGGCACTGGAGAGGTTTACTGGATACTTCAATCATTGTTATGGCTACCGTTGTCTTGTAGAATGTTATGTTATAACTAATCATACATTAAATTGTTATAACATAACAATAGGTTCTGGCTATGTATAAAGACCATTCGCATTCAAAATGCATGAGTACAGCTCTGAAGAGGGCAGACAGCCTATGCAGTAAGCGAAATATTCGCTTTACGCCAATAAGAAAAAAGGTATTGAGCTTGATTTTAGAACAACACATGCCAATCAAGGCCTACGATATTTTGGCTAAGCTGAGTGATGCGGATCACATTGAAAAACCGCCTACGGTTTATCGTGCTTTGGAATTCTTACTTGATAATCAGCTGATTCATAAAATTGATAGTAGTAACAGCTACATTGCTTGCGAATTCGATCATAAGCAGCATGAGAGCCAGTTCCTAGTCTGTGATAACTGTAATGAAGTGATGGAGCTGCAAGAGCCACTTCTGAGCTCAGCCTTGACTGAAACCAGTGAGAGCAAGGGCTTCATCACACGTCAGAGTCATGTCGAGATTCATGGGGTTTGTGCGGATTGTGCTAGTTAATATGAAAATAAATCTTGATCGTATCGCTATCTCACTCTCTGCTTTTTGTGCGCTGCATTGTGTGATCCTTGCACTAGTTGCTGGAATTCTCCCGTTATTCTTTGGCTTAGGGCAGCATGGCCATGGGGTGCACGACTTCTTATTTCATCAAGTTATGTTAATTTTGATTTTACCAATAAGCTTGCCCGCGCTCTGGTTTGGTTATAGAAAACATAGAAGGCTACTGCCGATTCTGGTGTCAGCTATTGGGCTTTTACTATTGCTGATTGTAAGTATATTCGTTGATGACCTGATTCATTCTGGTGTGCTCGCAGTAGAGTATGAAACTTCACTGACATTAGCCGGTGGTATTATTCATGCTGTCGGACACTGGCTTAATCTAAAAGCAACTGCTGCAGCTGGTTGTACTAAGGCAGTCGCGGTCTAAGCTTTAGCTCAGCGAGTCGTGATGTTTGTAATTCCTCTGCAGATCAAGCAGAGACGTTGATACTTTGCCTATGGCATCCACAGTATCGACATCGCCAACTCTGCAAAGTAAGTCTCAGTATTAGGACTTTCAAAGACTAAACCCCTAATCAATAGGCCAAAAAAAGAGGCGATAACGCCTCTTTTAAAGAACAGTTATAGACTGTCTTAGAAGGTATATTTTGCAGAGGTGAAGAAGGTACGTGAAGGCCATGGATGGTACACATAGGCTGCTTCGTTAAAGACATTATCAATGCCTGCTGAAATACTTGCAGAAGCATTCATCTGCCATCTAGCCTTCAAATTGACAAAGAAATACTCATCTTGTGCACCAAAGACTTCTTTTGCGGTGTCACTGTTATCAAGCTCACCATAGCTATTAGAGGCATAACGGAAGTTAGTCGTTAGATCTATATTGGCTGTGTGGTGATAAGTGAACCCCAGATTAGAACGCCATTTCGGTATGCGTGGGAAGCGTTTACCTTCAATCGATGTATTTAATGTGTTCTTAGTAATCTCAGTATCGGTGTAAGTTAGATTGAACTGCATGTCTAATAATGGATGGAAAAGCTCAGCTTGTTGGAAGATAAACTCAGCCCCTGTAGTTTTAACCGTGTCTACGGGTAGGGTGGTGGTGATACTGTCATTGTTATTATCTAGTGCTGAGAAAGTGAAAATGACATCATCGACTTCCTCATGGAAAATATTGACCTTGATAGCGCCTTTGCTGAGCTGCTTTTCTAAAGACAAGTTATGATGAATACCATCTTCCGGCTCTAGGTTAGGGTCTGAATTAAACTGACGGCTTCCTGTCGACTCATTACGGTATAACTCTTCAACAATAGGGAAACGGACTGCACGGGCTACAGAATAGCGTAGGGTAACGTCCTGAGCAGGGAAGTAACCAATCGAGAGCTTCGGTGACCAAGCAGTTTCATCACGATCTGTGGCAGAGGTTGAGCCACCCTGAGTAAAGGCGCCATCGCTGGACCAGTCCTCATAGCGCAGACCAACAGCAACATCGATTTTTTCATTAACGGCATAGCCAAACTGTGCAAATAAGGCCTGAGTTTCTGTTTCTCCACCACTGTTACCGCGACTAGCGCCTTTGACTCGGTTTACCGCATCATATTTGTAAGGCTTGATAGAGAGCTCATAGTTATCATAATGATAGCCAACAGAGAGACGTGCTTTAGTGTTACCGAGTAAAGTCTCAGTACCAACCTTGGCGTCAAAGGTTTCCCAGCCGGTATCTTCAGCATCAGTTAAGCGACCATTATAAGAAGCATTTTCTGAAATATAATCAGGATCATTGGGATTGCGAGCAGTTCGAATTTCTTCATCTTTGATAATATCGAAGTCACTGTAGTAAACATCAAACAGCCAATCACTTCGTGCCACAGGGCCAGAGAAACCGAGACCATAGAGAAGGCTATTGCGTTCTTGATAACGTTCCTGAAAATTAGATCCACTGATGCTGAAGCTCTCAGCACCCACTTTCACAGTACCATTCCAAATAGTGTTACCTGAGGCATCTTTAGCATAACTATTTAGATTTTTAAGCTCGCGCTCACGGCTTTCATAAGCGACTCTAGCGCGTAACTCATACTCACCGAGCTGATAATCAAGTTTGAGCTTAAACAAATCTGTTTGTGCACGCTCTTCGCCATTGTCACCATAGTAGTAACCAGAGACTTTCTTATTATTAGTGCCAGTCTCGGGGCCGTTGACAGCTGTTGCCGCATTATCAGAGCCAATACTGCTGGTGAAAAAGTAAGACTGAGGTTGCCCATCATTATCTAAATGATTAAAAGAGGCGTAGATACCGAGGTTACCAATACGATCAGCAAATGACATAAAGGCACTTTCACCGCGATACTCATCGCTCGTTTGCAGTTCTTTGTAATCTTGTAAGAACATGCTGCCTGATAAGGTAATCTCTCGTTTGGTTGGGACTTTAGTGCGTATATTGACGACACCGCCCATGGCATTCCCCGCATACTCTGCTGAAAATGGGCCATAAATAACATCGATTTTTTCGATCTCATTAGGTGAGACTAGTGACCAGCGTGGTGCACCAGAGTAACGCGTCTGTAGGTGATAATGGATAGGTAAGCCGTCACTAAACACCATGCTTCGGTGCCCTTGGAACATGTTCGAGCCACGGATGCCGATAACACCGTTTGGGTCACCAATAAAACGCTTTCGAACAACCAAGCTAGGCTGCATTGAAATAGCATCTTCGGTATTAATGATATTCATCGTTTCAATCTGCTCTGCAGTCACGGTTGATGTCGGAGCGATTGTTGTGGTGTCTTGAAAGAGTTTATCTTCGACTGAGATGCGTGGCAGCTCTTCTGCAAATAAATGTGCAGAGATGGCGAGCATTAATAGGCAGAAAGCCGAAATAAGCGTATTTTTAATTGGCATCATCATTCTAGAAATAGGTCTTTTGTATGAAATTAGGACGTGATTTTAAGATAAATAAAGGGCTTTAACCTGCGGCATGATGTCGCAGGCAGTCTGCTCACAAACTGGTTAAAATTAGATTGTAATAATTTAATGTTGGGACAACCCTCATAATGAAAGCTCTTATTTTGCGATATTTATTCGCTCTGACCCTGTGTCTCTCTTTTAGCGCATCCACTGCCTCTGCAAAAACACTTTGTGCAGGCCTAACGGTTGACTGTGGCAGCACGCCTGAGGCGACATTTGATCAACAAGGTCGTCTCTGGTTGGTTAATGTTCATCAAGGCTTTCTTTATGTGCAGTATTCAGATGATCTGGCGCAAAGCTTTTCTAAGGCAATAAAAGTCAATGACAGCGCCGAGCGCATTGAGAGTAAGGGGGATTCTAGGCCTCAAATCGCTGTTGATTCGGCAGGTCGTCTGTTTATCTCCTGGGTTCAGAAGACAGAGGGTAAATATGCAGGCCGTGTGAGATTTACTCGCTCACTTGATCAGGGCAAAAGTTTTGAGCAAGTACGTACAATCAATAGGGATGTCGGTCTCATCGGGCACCGCTTTGTGCGTATGCAATTAGACGCTGAGGGAAATATTTTACTGGCTTGGTTGGACAAGCGTGATCGTGTTGCAGCAAAAAAGAAAGGCTTAGAGTATCGAGGTACGGCACTCTATTCAGTGCGCTCATATGATCATGGTGAGCGCTTTAGTGCGAATCAAAACTTGGCTGATCACAGTTGTGAATGTTGCCGCTTAGCCAGTGCAGTCGATGATGATGGTGGCATGTATGTCTTTTGGCGAATGATCTTTGATAAGAATACACGGGATCATGCCTTGTTATACCTGCCTAAAAATCAGACAGTCCAGCCTCTAGTGAGGGCTACTTATGACCAATGGCAGATTGATGCCTGCCCGCATCATGGCCCCGATATGGACTATATGAATGGCAAACTACATTTAACATGGTTTAGTCAGGGAGAGGCGCATTCAGGGCTTATGTATGCCGCTTATGACATCAAAAGTAAGCAATTTAGCACCACGCAATCAGTGGATGCGTCACCGCAGGCCTCGCACCCACAGATCGCCAGTAATGGGCAGCAGTTATTTCAAGTTTGGAAACGATTTAATGGTGAGAACACAGTGCTTCTGAGCAGGGTATCTGTTGATCAAGGCCAAAGCTGGTCGCAAGATAAGCGATTAACTCAGACCGCTGGTTCATCAGATCATCCACTGTTGATTCGTAATAAGAATAAGGTTTTTCTATCGTGGCTGAGTAGTGATGAAGGTTATCAGTTACTGGCCTTAGAGGATTAATCATGTATCGCCTTATATTATTAATACTCGTTATGTTAATGCCGCTATCTTCAGCTCAGGCTGAACTCTTGGCTTTCAAAGATGACAGTCTTGCAAAGATTGTAGAAGGGCATGCAGGCGAACATTTCCTACTTTTTGTGTGGTCTATTGATTGCCCTGCCTGTAAGAATGACTTGGCAAACTTCAATGAGCTGAAAAAAGAAGTACCCAATGAGAGGATAGTGTTACTGAATAGTGATGGTGATCTCAGTAGTGAAACGGTGGCACAGACAATTGCAGAGTTTGGCCTAAGTGATTTAGAGAATTGGAAGTTTGCCGACAATGCGACAGCACGGTTACGCTATAAACTCGATCAAAGTTGGGCTGGTGAGTTACCACGAAGTTATTTTTATAGCAAAGACGGTAGACGCCAGTCATTCTCAGGAAGTTTAGATGCAGATCGATTAAAGCATTGGCTGCTGCAAGAATAGCTGCTTAAAAAGCAATGCACTGAAATCAGCTAGATAAGGAGTGGACTGTACTCATCCCATTCCAGTGCATTGAGCAAGACACTTTTTTAATCAATGAAAGACTTTAAAAGTGCGGTACACAAAAAAATATTTTTACTCGATTAAGTTACTAGCGGATGGCGCCTTAGCTAAACTTCCAGGTCAAGGCAAAGCCACCATGGTAAGAGCGGACATCAAGCGTTGTGCCAGATCCCTGATACTCTCGCTTCTGCGGGAGTTGGTAAGCAGCATGCACATCAAGCGTTATGAATGGAGCTAAAAAGCCCTCATAGCTAAAGCCGGTAGTTATACGATGTTTGTAAATCACCGGTGTCTCCATAGCCTGTAACCAGTTCCAGACCTGAGGTGAATCCAAGCTAAAGCAAGTACCTTTACCAATTCCAGTGCATAAGGCGTTAAAGCCTTCCAAGGTTTTCCCTTTGGTTATTTCATCGGTGGGGTCACTCGCCCAGCCATAGCCAGCACGTAAGGTGAGAGGGCCTTTTGTCTTGTATTCCACACCGAGACTGACTACTTGCTGATCCTCATAAAAATTGTCCCAGAATTTAGCCTCACTCCATTCTTTATAAATAAAGTCACTGGCTATACGTAATTGATCAGTCACTTGATGTGAAACACCCAAGGCATAATTTGAAGGCTGCGTTACGGTGACATCCTCATGGTTAAATGAACGATCATCGACATTTGCGATAACACCAGCACCCGCTCTAACACCATTTTTTAACTGCATCATGTTATCAAAGGTATGACTAAGTTGTGTTTGGTAATAAAAACCAATATCAGTCTTTGCTGTGGGGTGATAATCAGCCCCCAGAGTGCCCCGAAAACCGTAATCATGTGATTGTGCAGACGAACCAGCAACGCCTGCCTCTAGGGTGGCATAGCTAATCGTCAATGCCGCACCGAGATCTAGCTGCTCATTAACGCTATAACCGATACCAGAGTTGATACCGAAAACAACATACTCTGCTGCCGCACCCAAAGCGTTAGGATTATCACGCCAGTCAACACCAATGCCTGAAACCACAGATAGGCCAGCACCAAAGACTAAGGGCACACCCAATGCAGCTAGATCTTGCGTGACAGCAATCTGCGGTATGGTGAACACCTGCGTACTGGATGTGGTGTCATACGCACTCTCACTTCCTGCGCCTGTGACACTGCCATCATGTTTTGCATGAACTTCTGGGTAGTAAAGTGTTGCCCCAAAAGTAAAGTTAGTGCCACCCTTAAGGTCAGTTAAGTTGGCTGGGTTGCCATAAACCGCCTCAACAGGGCCACTACCTTCCCCCGCAATCGTTGTGCCAGCCATAGAGGCAGCCTTGGGTGATAAGACGTTATGCAGATCAAAACCATAGGGGCCAGCAGAAGCCGCCGTGCTGCTTAGGTATGCGATAAATGCGATTGTGATGTGTTTCTTATGAAAATTCATATGGGTTAGGCCTCAGATTTTTTAAACCATTGATAAGGTTTTTCGCCCGCAATTTTGAAATATAGAAACATATTTCCCATGTGGGTAATTAGTAATGCTGATGCGATGCATAACGCCCATAAAGGGTCTGCATACATCTCGTGTGCGCCTAAGCGAAATAATCCATAAGCTATTGCAGCCGTCCAAATGGCCATGACACAGATTGCTTTAAATGAACTCATAATTTTCTCCTCAGTCTTTCATTACTAAGCATTAATATGGACTGAATGAATCTGATGACTATTGATGTCATCCAAAGAAGGCAGCACGTCAGAAGAGGTAAAGTTTTCTTTACTAGTGCTTTTCCTACTCATAACCTGTGAAAGCCATTGATCGATGTTAGGTTTTCCAGAAATAAGATTTGCGTGACCATGGATTAAGAGCAAATGAATATGTGAAATCCAATGGATATCAGCCAAGGTAAAGTCACCGACTAGATAGGGTGATTTCTTTTTATTTGTACCTAAACTCTCCTCAGCATGACAAAGAGCTGCTTCAATCTTCTGCATTGATACATCAAGATTCTCATTGCCTCCACTAATCACTTCAGAGATTGCTGGGCCAAGAATATCGGTTGCGATGTGAATCCAACGGTATTGCTGCGCACGAACAATTCCGTTTCGTGGTACTAAGGAATTGCCGAAGCCTTTATCATCTAAAAAAGACATAATCGAAACAGTGCCATAGATAACAAAATCAACATCTTTTAAGCAGGGTGAAATAGCAAAAGGGCTATGTTGATTAAATTCAACATTCTCAGATGTCTCGAGGATGGCAATAGCATCAAGGTCTACACCTTTTTCCGCTGCAGTGAATAAGCATTTACTGGTGTCAGCGGAGGCAACTCTGCCCCATAGTGTTTTAACATCTGAAAGATGATCGCCAATTGACATGGTTAAATTCTCCGTATCCCTATATTTGGGGATGATTAGACTGATTAAAAAAAGTTAAGTGATCAGCGGTATTGTTAATAACCAGCCTTTTTATTAATTTTCTCAGCGATGAGTAACTCACCCTCAGAGGCGAATTCACGGTCCCAGCTGCGTAGTTTTTTCTTGTAAACGGCATGCCATACAGGGGGGACTAGGGCGATTACAAATTCAGTAAAATAACCCCAACCAGGGTTGGGCGCGCCGACGTTATCTAGCTCCCAGAAATGAGTTTCACCACGATCATGGTGGTCCGCCTGACGTCCAATTTCGATAAAGAACCAACTGGTGAACAAGCTATCGTTATCCCAGGAATGGTGATAATCAATCGGCTGACCTTTTTCACGAATGAGGCCGTAATGTTCCATATAATTGAGCGCTTCGAGCTCAAAGTTAGAAACAGTCCAAATTAAGAAAAGACAGGCAACGCCATATAAGCCACCAGCCCAAACAAATAAGAAGATAGTTGGCAAGCTCATTAGATAGCCTCGTATCCAACGATTATTGAAAGATAAAAACGGGCTATTAATTCGCTTTAAACGTTGTGCTTCCATTTGATATAGGAATTTTGACTGGCCCATATGTGATAACCAAAAGTGTCTGTAGATACTTCAACCACGCGGTGAGGTTGCAGGGTCATCTTCACTCGCGAGTTCTAGGTGGTGGTTATAGACATGTGCATAGCAAAAGTGTGCTGAGCCACTTAAGCCCATCATTAATCTTGATATAACAAAACTGAAGCCTTTTGTATGTGCTAACTCATGGCCATAGATGATGCCGATGCCGGCAAAAATACCGGTCGATAGGGTAGCCCCTAATAGTTCAACACCGGTGATACCCACTTCGATTGGAATACTATTAAACAAATACATCATTCCTAGCTCAGTAGCTGTCGTGTATTCGTAAAGTCGATATATAAAAATTAATTGAAGTGCGATGAATATAGGCAACATCAGATACATCACGCTATTTTGTAGGGTTGCATTGGCGTTTGAATTGCCGTTTTTATCCATTCCAGCACCTGCTGGATGTAATTTGATGGTCAGTGTGTCAATAACAATGCCGATTACGAACAGAGCAACCCCAGTCCAGACATAAATACCACCAAGAACGAGCCCTAATGCGGTGATAATGATTAGCAGTGGTGCCATAAGATAACGAGTATTGATCAGCGCCTTGCCCATAACCTTTCTCCTCATTTATTATATATATTTAATTAACAATATATTTAACTAACTATTAAATAGACATAAGGATAAATACTTATATAATTAAATTATATTTAAGAACAATATTTCAAGCGGTTGCTAATCATATAAATATCATTCGTTCTTGCTGGGAGGATAGTGAAATGGTGGTTAATTTAAATACAATAAAATATGAATCCAAGAGTGGATAAAATAGAGGCTTATGTTTTTTCCATGGATGCTTTTATTAGCAATCTATTTGAATGCATGCTTAATAGTGATGTTTTGGAATCAGCATTATTTAGTAATCGGTTAAGTCTGCTTGATTCATTGAGTAATAGTGAAGGTGGAGTGGTTTTACTCGATTTTGATATCGAGGCTAGCAGTGGTATTGAGGTGATTAGGCAGATCCGATCCTTGCATGCCTCACTCCCAATAATATGTACAAGCAGTATTGATGCAGTCTGTAAGATCGGTGATGAGTTGAGGATGAATCATTGTAAGTTTGTGTCTAAAAACATGCTGGTAACCGATTTTGTTAAAACGGCACAGTCACTATTATTAGATGAAAAAATGACCAAGATTCAATAAAAGATAAAAATAATCAGCTTATGCTTGAGCGGTTCTCAAGCTTGACTCCGCGGGAGCTGGAAGTGTTTTCAGGTTTAATTGGTGGTGAGCGGAGTAAGGAGATTGCCTTTGATCTGGGCGTTAGCTGTAGAACTATTGAGCTTCATAGGGCGCATATTATGAAGAAGTTAGAGATTGGAACCTTGCAAGAGCTGATTAAAATTCTTCTTCTTTGTGATAGCAAGGATATTTTTGATTTTTGCAAACATTATTTACATCTTGATTATGAGGCTTCAATTTAAATTTGCTTACTTAAGTATATTTAGCGGATCATTTGGTTATTCCTGATATTATAAGTTTTATTTATAATTCACTAAATTACCAGTAAGCGACACACTTATGTTGAGAAAAAATCCATCAGGTTATTACCCGCTAGTTAACGAGGGCGCTTACATTGATCCAACATCGATTATTTGTGGGCATGTGATAATTGAAGATAATGTATTTGTTGGGCCTTACGCTGTGATACGTGCTGATGAGGTTAAAGAAGAGGGTGAGATGCTGCCAATTCTTATCAAGGCGGGCTCAAACATTCAGGATGGTGTGGTAATACATTCTAAGGCGGGTGCTGCAGTAATTATTGGTCAAAGAACCTCAGTAGCTCATCGCTCTATTGTGCATGGTCCTTGCGTTGTCGGCGATGATGTATTCATTGGCTTTAATACAGTTTTATTTAACACACGTATAGGTGATGGCAGTGTTGTTCGTCATAATTGCGTTATTGATGGGCTTGATCTCCCGGAAAATTTTCATGTGCCTCCAATGATACATATTGGGCCAGATTTTGATCTAGACTCGATTTCAAAAGTACCTGCTGAATATGCATCATTTTCCGAGTCAGTTGTTAGTGCGAATCATGTTTTGGTGCAGGGATATAAAAAAATAGTTAATGAGTTTTAAATGAATTGTTCTTACATACCACTAGTTGTGTAACTAATGGTATGTAATTATATCGTCAATAAATAGGTTTAATTAGATAACGGCATAGTCACTGCTATGCTCAAGAAAGTAATTAACAGCATTACCAATATTAACTCCTGCATAACCTAGTGGTGCGTCTCCATGATCGGGCGTGTTTGAGACTGTGGGTATAGTGGGGCCACTTACTGAATTAATGAATTCGATTGATAGCGTATAATTAGTTGATTTTTTATCAAAACTGTCAGTATAGATATAATATCTGCTCACTTTCTTTAAGAGTAGTGCTTATTTGCAAATCAGCATTACCCCATTCCTACTTATGAAATAAATTTTCACCAGAAGAGTCTTTAAGCAGCAAATCAACATCAGCATCAAGGTTTGTCAGGCTTATGGTAACCTCCGTTGAATGTTTTACAACGAAATTGTAAAAATCCTTATCATCTACCGCACTTAAGCTTTCAGTTATCTCCAAAAAATTATTGTTTGAGGATAATTTATAAGCGCTATGCCTATCTTCACCAGGGTCATTCTCAGGTGTTATGTAATCAATTTCAGGTGTTTCAGGTGTTTCAGGTGTTATGTAATCAATTTCAGGTGTTTCAGTATTTTCTGGTGCTTTCTTGATCTTCGGATTTATTTCAGTGAACTCGATTGTAAGTTTATAATCAGTTTGATTTTTGTCGTAGCTATTTGCGAGTATGTAGTACTGTTTGTCAGCCTCTAAAACAGTAGTGATCTCTAAATCACTATATCCCCAGCTCCATTCATGCGATAGAGCTTTCCCTGAAGAATCGACTAGGAAAAGGTCTACATCTGCACTAAGATCAGTTAATTTTACTGTGATACTTGTTTTATTGGCTAAGCTGAACGTATAAAAATCTTTAGTATCTTCAGAATTTAGTGAATTATTTATTATTACTTTATTAAGGCCGGGCATAAGTTGATAGGCTGATGTCATGTCTCCACCAGGATCGTTTTCCGGTGATATATAATCTATGATTGGTTTATTTGGGGTTATATTAATGCCACCGTTAAAATCTATCGATAAGGCGTAAGCTGTTAAATTTTTATCATAGCTATCTACAGCAATAAAGTATTTCTCACCTGCAACTAATGCTTCGGCTAGATCTAAATCTCCATTTCCCCAAACCCATTCTTTTTTAATTATCTCACCTGTTGAGTTTTTAAGTGCAAGGTCTACGTCGGCATCAAGGTCAGTTAGGCTAATGCTAACGACTGCATTAGTATCTAATATGAATGAATAATGATCGCTTAAGTCTTTACTGCTTAGTTTTTCTTTAATAAATAATTGATTGCTTTCAGGTGATAATTCATAAGCATTTGTTATGTCTTCACCAGGATCTTTGTCAGGTGTGAAATACTGTTTGTAACCAGCAATTGTTAATGATGACTGTGTTGAAAGTACTGGCTGATTTGATGCTGAGTTACTGCTATAGGTTTCTGGATTAATTTTGTCAGCTGTTTTTTGAATTAGCTCAAGGAATTGTTCATCAGAAATCTTATGACCCAATTTTTCTAATGCAATTTGTTGGATTATGGCTGCTGCGCCAGCAATAATCGGAGCAGCATAGCTTGTTCCAGATAGGAGGTGACCTTTGACGTTAACATTTTGACCTAAAGCTGCAATATCAGTTAACTCACTATGTTTTTGAGACCAGCTAGTGAATTCATTATTCACAGTGACTGCTGAAACAGCTATAACATTGTCGCTAGCAACCATTTTGTTAATACCATCTGTATTGTACTTATTACTATCATTGCCCGCTGCGACTACGGTGATGATGTCTAAATTATCAAGTTTTTGATACTCATCTCCATGCGTATTGTTGTATGCATTGCTTGTTACATTTCCAATTGCTAAAGAGATGTTTACTGCGGCTATATTGTATTTTTCTGAGTTTTCTATAACCCACTGTAAGGCAGATTCAATATGATATTTGCTTGCCGAAACTGCATTATCTTTAAAAACCTTGAGATGAATAATATCTACGCTACTCGCAACACTCTGACTAACTGCTGCAACTGATCCACCATGATGATTTTCGTAATTATATGCATTTTTATCATTATCCGCGAAGTCATAGGAATAAATTACGTTATCATTTCCAAAAGATTTGCTAGCCCCTGTATCAATAATTACTACAGATTGGCTGCTACCATTATAAATTCCGTTGTAGTTACTAATGCTCATATTTTGTCTCTCAACTAATTATTAATTAATATAATAATTTATAATTAATATATATATTAGTAATCAAATATCTTCAAGCATATATTTTAAATTAATAAATACAATTAGATTTGGTTATTAGATAGTATATTCATCATTTTTACGCTGGAAATCTCACGTACTGTCTAATTTATACTGTAAAAAATTGGCATATGATGAGCATGCTCCGAGGCTAACGATTGATTATTAGCTCAATATAGGTGAAAAGATTGAGTAGTATTTATCTAGTTTTTTCTCGCCAACGCCATTTATTTTTAGGAATTCAGCTTCATTTTGTGGCTTGATTGATGCGATTTCATAAAGTGTTCTATCATTGAATATTACAAAAGCTGGAACACCTTCCTGTCGTGCTACCTGTAATCTAATGTTTTTAAGTTCCTGTAGTAAGTGTAGGCTGTGTTTATCAAGTTCATTTTTCGCTGCATTATTTTCTACATAGACCCTCTTTTTCGGCTCTTTTTGTTGCTCATCAGCTCTAGCCATGAAGGCTCTTTCACCACTAATAATGGCATGGCATGTTTCTTTAATTTCTATTGCACCATATTTTTCTAGATTGACTCGAAGTAAGTCAAAAGCGATCATTTGGCGTATTAAGGTTTGTAGCAATGGTTTCGAATACTTTGCAGCGGTGCCAAAACTTTTTATCAAATGATGTGATCGAGTTTTTATCTTTTCATTTTCAGAGCCCCTAAGTACATCAATAATATGTACTACGCCAAAGCTTTGACCGGTCTCTCTTATGCTCATGATGATGGACCTTGCAACCTCTGAATAATCCTCCACTTTGGGTGGATTGATACAATTGTCACAATTACCACAGGGCTTTGATTCTTCATCAAAATACGATAAAAGTGCCAATCTTCGACAAGAGCTTGTTTCACAATAACCGACTAATGCCTGTAATCTCTTATATTCCAAGAGTTCAAATCGTTCACTACTGCTACTCTCAAATATCATCTTTTGGCGTTTTATTAGGTCTTGTAAACCATAGTACATCAGTGTTTCTGAATCATGACCGTCACGTCCAGCACGTCCTATTTCTTGATAAAAGGCCTCAATACTCGATGGTAAGCCAACATGTATCACATATCGTACGTCTGGTTTGTCTATGCCCATGCCAAAAGCAATTGTGGCTGACATAACCACATTCTTTTCAGTCATGAATTTGTCTTGGGCATTCTTTCTGTATTCAGGAGATTTTCCTGCATGATAGGCAACGGCATTAAAGCCATTTTGTTGCAATAAGTTAGCTACTTCTTCAGTCTCTTTTCTTGATAAGCAGTATATGATTCCACTTAAATCTTTCTTTGGCTCTAGGTATTCAAGCAATTTGTTTTTAAATCCAGATTTTGCTTCCACCGCTAATGATAAGTTAGGTCTATCGAATCCAGTTAAGGTGACATCACATTCTTTGTTGAAAAGATTGGTGCGGATATCAGCACGTGTGGCCTTATCTGCAGTGGCTGTAAATGCTGCAAGTCTAGCTACTGGGAAATGTGTCTTTAACTCGGATAAAGCCTCATAAGCGGGTCTAAAATCTGCCCCCCATTTTGAAATACAGTGGGCTTCATCAACAACAAACATACCAACATTCATTTTTTGTAATGAAGTTATCATGCGCTCTGTCATTAAGCGCTCAGGGCTCAGATATAAAATCTTTGATTTCTTAGAAGAGAAACGTTTCCACTCTTTCACATTGTCTGCATATGATTGAGCTGAATGTATTTTGCTAACCTCAATGCCACTTCGTTCTAGGCTAGCCGCTTGATCATTAATTAAAGCGACTAACGGCGAGATAATAATCGTTGATGTGTCTGATAAAACAGCGGGTAGTTGATAGCATAATGATTTACCAGAGCCTGTAGGCATGACCACTAGAACAGGTATGCCAGAAAGTATTTTTTCTATGACAGGTAACTGTTCATGTCTGAAACTGTCATAACCAAAATATCTCTTTAATTCGACTTTAAGTTGCTCTTCAGTATGGCTGCTCTGCATTAGTTCTGATCACATGTAAATCTGTTGGTACGAAGAGGCTAAAGGACAACTAGCATCACTGATGGTATTTTGATCATGCCTATGATCACTTTGCAGGCTTATTGTCTCACAGTTGAATGCGTCAGCCTGTTATTATGACCGATTGTTTTGGCACAAAAGGGTAGCTATGGAAAAGACGCTTATCAAAGGTAAAGATAGAGATTTAGAGTCAAGTATTGCCTTTATGCTTGAACAATTGGCATCGCTGGGATTTCACATTGAAGAAGTCTCCTGGCTTAATCCTGTTGACGATGTCTACTCGGTCCATATCCGTGATAAAAACTGTCACGCCTTATTCACGAATGGTAAAGGTAGCTCAAAAAAAGCCTGTTTAGCCAGTGCCTTAGGTGAGTTTTTTGAACGTCTAAGCTGTAACTACTTTTTTGCTGACTATTACTTGGGTGCTACTATTTCAAAGCAAACTTTTGTTCATTATCCAACTGAGCAATGGTTTCAAGTGACTGCCAATCAACGACCAGAAGGCTTAATGAATGAGGCCTTGTGGGCTTATTTTGATGCGGAAGGTAGTTTGGACCCGGCGAGTCTATTTGATATTAATTCTGGGCTTGGTGAGCGTGGTATCTGTGCGATACCTTTCCTGCAACTATCGAGTCAAAAGATCTGCCATATCCCCGTTAACGTGATTGCAAATATCTTTGTTAGTAATGGGATGTCAGCGGGTAATACCTTGGCTGAGGCTAAGGTACAGGCCTTGTCAGAGATATGTGAACGCTACGTTAAGCATCGAGTCATCTCTGAAGGTATATGTCTGCCAGATATACCACAGGCAGTGATTGAGCGTTTTCCTAAGACTGCCGCCTCGATTCGAGCAATTCAGGACTATGGTTACCACCTTAAGGTTGCTGACGCCTCTCTGAACGGCGTTTACCCTGTGGTCAGTGTCACCTTGATCAATCCTAAAGATGGCTCTGTGTTCGTTTCATTCGGCGCTCACCCCTGTTTTGAGGTGGCTTTAGAGCGCACAGTGACTGAATTACTGCAAGGACGTGAACTCAATCAGATGGATGTCTTTCAAGCTCCCATCTTTGACTTGGAAGCTGTTGCCTCAGCACAGAACATTGAAATGCATTTTATTGACTCTAGTGGCGACATCTCGAATGATTTTTTCCGTTCAAAGCCAGATTATGAGCATTCTGAGTGGAATACTGAGGCCTCAACAGATGAGGAATATCAGATGTTAACTGCGCTTATACATAAACAAGGCTATGAGATATATTGTGCAGAATATAGCCATTTAGGTCTGCCAGCATGTCGGATCTTAGTCCCTGGCATGTCGGATATTTATCCTGTTGATGAACTGCTTTGGGAAAACAACAATGAAGGCGCTATCTTTCGAAAATCGCTGCTCAATCTTAAAAAAGGCTGTGCTAATGAGTGGCAGACTTTGCTCGATGCCCTAGAAGAGGGGAGCTATAACGATCAGATGCTGGTTGCACAGTTTATTGGATTACTTCCGGACATGGGCAGTCGCTGGGCAAAATTACGTCTTGGTGAGGTTAAGGCGATGTTATGTCTAGCGTTACAAAAAGAAGCTGCTTTAGACTGGGTTGACTGGTGTCTGGCGTTAGAAGAGTTAACTGAAGAGGAGCTTAAGCACTACCGCTGCGTGAAAGCTTTATTAGAGATCAAATGGCATAACGATCGAGACTATACTAATTATATGGATGGACTTACCCTTTTATACAGCCAAGAAACTGCAGAGAAGGCGATGGCAGTGGTGCAGGGCAAGAGTCAGTTTGAAGGGCTATCTGACCCGAGTTTAGAGCTTAAAGGTATGCAGCAGCATAAGCTGTTATTAAAGGCTTATTCAAAGTTAATTGATTTGAAAAGTAATATTTAATAAGGCTAATCCATAGCCCAATACGTGAAACAAAAGATTTTAATAGGTAAAAAGCATGCCCCGTCAGTTATTGGTATTCATGTATAGTAGCGACGCTTAATACGAATGAAATGATAATGATATGAAAAGTACAGATGACATTAAGCTGGATGTAAAGATACCAGCAGATCACCGCCTAGTTGAAATAACAGATGACTCTGTTGAGCTTTATAAAATACTAAAGTTCGAAGGTATGGCTAGCAGTGGGGGAGAGGCAAAGGCGTTGATAGCATCAGGTCAGGTGATAGTGAATCATGGCGTTGAAAGACAGAAACGAAAAAGGATTGTGCCTGGTGATGTAATCGAGTTTGATAATGATAAGATTTATATTCAACTAAAGGCGATTGTGACAAATGATATCGCCAGCAAACCAGAGTTTGCAGAATCAAGCTCAGAAGATACGCTAGAAAACGAATCTTCCAAGATTATCACTGACAAACCAAGTATCAATGTGCAGATAAAGGAATAGAAAAAGTGAGAGCAAATGATTGTTTAAGACGAGTACGCTACATTCTTGATTTGAGTGATGACCAGATGATTGCAGTATTCTCTGAAGCTGAAAAAGATGTTACAAGAGCACAAGTTAGTGCATGGTTAAAGCAAGAAGAAGACCCTGATTATGAGGAGTGTAAGGATGTTGTTTTTGCAACTTTTCTAAATGGTCTGATTAATAAATTACGGGGTAAAAAAGAGGGGGCTCAGGCACTGCCTGAAAAGAAGTTGAACAACAACCTAATTTTTAGGAAACTGAAAATAGCTTTCGATTTGCAGGCGGATGAAATTTTGTCTTTGCTAGTGAAAGTAGACCTAACAATAAGTAAACATGAGTTATCAGCGTTCTTTAGGAAGTCAGGTCATAAACACTATCGTGAATGTAAAGATCAAATATTACGAAATTTTCTAATGGCGTTGCAGATTCAGTATCGAAATGATGATAAAGATGAGCATAATCAAGATGAAAAGTCAGATGATTCCTCAGCTGATAAAATCACTGGGTGAGTTAATGACGAGAGGGGGGG
>TARA_B110000977_G_scaffold28389_1_pt1 | contig 129135 bp, 129 predicted proteins | sample TARA_B110000977 | Tara Oceans TARA_B110000977 (sample SAMEA4397798) | marine metagenome | biome: Polar Biome; feature: [SRF] surface water layer (ENVO:00010504); material: water (ENVO:00002006), including particulate matter (ENVO:01000060) such as... | depth 5 m | reverse complement strand
TTGATTGACATCAGCAGCCGCTAGAATACGACGTGCCAAAAGATAAAAATCACATAGATACCGTTGTTGGCGATATTCTTTAAAAGCACAGGCTAAGCCAGTATCTTGTTTCATAAACTCGGCTCTTACTTCAGCGCCCACTTCAAATACCTGTGCGCCAATAGCAGGCCCTAACCACGCATAAAACTCGATATCTCTTGCTTGTTTGGAGCGAATAACTGCTAATGATTTCTGCACTATTCCTGCCGCCAGACCACGCCAGCCAGCATGCAGCAGCACAACACAACTGGCATCACTGGCTGCTAACACGATTGGCATACAATCAGCGCTTAAAATGGCACACACTGTGCCAGCTTGCTGACTATAACTAGCATCGGCTTGTACCTCATCTGGAATCAATTCATCAGCACAGACTAAGGTTGTCGCATGCACTTGTTGTAGCCATTTAGGCTCTTGGGGTAGGTTTAATTGTTGCTTTATTAAGGCGCGGTTGCGTCTCACTGCAAGACGATCATCACCGACATGTAAGGCTAAATTCAGTGCATTAAAAGGTGCTGCGCTGAAACCACCGCAGCGGGTCGTAGTGACCACTTCAAGATGCTGCTGTAAAGGCCAAAGAGGCCGGATAAAATCCAGCCCAGCATCACTCATTGTGCTGAATAAGTCCTTAGGGCTGTGACCAAGGCTTGTAGATCATCTGGCATCGGCACTGCCCATTTCACTTCCTCAGAGGTCACTGGATGCTTAAAGGACAAACTATGGGCATGCAAGGCTTGCCTTGGAAAGTTTGCCAGTACTTCATTCAGCTCTGGTGCAACCCCTGAAACTCGCTGAATTCGACGTGCATAGGTCGTATCACCGACTAAAGGGTAATTTAAACTCGCAAAGTGGACGCGGATTTGATGGGTTCTACCGGTTTCCAGACTGGCTTCAATCAGCGTATGTTTCTGATACTTTTCAACCACTTTGTAATGCGTGATGGCATCTTTGCCACGCGGATTGACTGCCATTTTGATGCGATCATGCGGATGTCGCCCTATTGGCTGATCTATTTTGCCCCCAGATATCACCTGCCCCCTAAGGACGGCGTAATATCGTCTCTGAACGACATGCTCTTGAAGACTTTTCACTAACTCAGCATGAGCCACCAATGACTTAGCCACCACCATCAGTCCTGTCGTATCTTTATCCAGCCGATGGACAATGCCAGCCCGTGGGATTTCAGCTAACACTTCAGAGTGATAGAGCAGTGCATTGAGCAAGGTTCCCTTAGCGATACCGGCACCAGGATGCACAACTAAACCCACTGGTTTATTCACCACCAAGAGATGTTCGTCTTCAAAAACGATATCTAGAGGGATGTTTTCTGCCTGATGTTGCTCATTGACTGATTCAGCAGTGATCACAAGGTACACAGACTCCCCTCCTTTCAGAGAGAATTTACAGGGCTGGTTAGCCCCATCGACCTGTACTTGATCTTGATTAATCCACGTTTGTACGCGAGATCGCGAGTACTTTCCGAGTAATTCGGTTAATGATCGATCAAGACGCCAGCCGTGGTGATCATCAGGAATAATAAAACTATGGGTGATTTGTTCAGACATAATGTGCTTGCGCTAATGTGTGCGGTATACTACCGAGCTTGAGTAAAACTACTTCGATACCGATGCCTAAACTGCCAAAGCTTCTTCTCGCTACCATTCTTTGCGTCAATCTATCTGCCTGTTCCACGATAAAGGGGTTCTGGGGAGATGATGACGATGAGGATGAGATTAGTGATGATATCAGCGCACGTCAACTTTATGATAAAGCGCGTGGCGAAATGTATGGAAACCGTTCATTAGATGCTGTCGGTAGCTATGCATTACTAGAATCACGCTATCCCTTCGGCATTTATGCGCAACAAGCGCAGCTGGACTTGGCTTACCTGTATTACAATCAAATGGATATGGATATTGCTGTCGATATGGCTGACCGTTTTATCCGTCTCAACCCTGAGCATGACAATATTGCCTACGCTTACTACATCAAAGGCCTCGCCTTATTTGATAAGAGTAAGTCGGTCTTTAATGCTTTTATACCGCGTAACCCATCAGATAAAGACCCAAAGCCTCTATTAGAAGCCTTTGACGTCTTTAATACCTTGATTAAACGATTCCCTGACAGTGATTATGCTTTTGATGCACAGCAGCGCATGGTTTTTTTACGCAACGAATTAGCTGAACACGAAGTGAGTGTTGCCGATTTCTACATGCGTCGTGGCGCCTATCTGGCAGCAGCAAATCGCGCACAGTATGTGATGCAGAAATATCAAGGTGCACCCGCCATGCCTCAAGCCGTTTACATTTTAGAGCGGGCTTATCGTCAACTAGAGATTGATGACCTAGCGAATGATGCTAACAAGGTCTACCTCGCTAACTTTACGCTGCCTGATGGCTCGATAAAGGACCCATCATTAGAACCCACCAAGATTAGTTGTGCGACTACGACGTGGTCTCGCTTGCTCGAGCGTTTGAATTTAAAAACCTACTATTGTGATTAAGCTAGAGCGCTGAATTAGCAGTCTGACTCAGCCTTTCAGTCAGGAAGTCTGGCTTAATCCTTCAGGTACCTTAAAGCCCCTGAAGTGATCGGATAGCGACGATCTCTACCAAACGAGCGCTTCGATACCTTAATCCCTGGTGGCGCTTGACGACGCTTATATTCACTCTTGAAGACCATACTGATGACACGCGCCACCAACGCCGGCGCAAAGCCTTGCTCTATGATTTCACTGCGTGAAAAATCATACTCAATAAACAACTCAAGGATACGGTCCAGCTCTGAATAAGCAGGTAACGAATCTTCATCTTTTTGATCAGGCGCTAATTCAGCACTCGGTGGCCGATCAATAATCCGCTGAGGAATGATCTCGCCATTATCATTCTTATAATTTGCTAAGGCGAATACACGAGTTTTTAAAACATCTTTTAAAGGCGCGAAGCCACCCGCCATATCACCATACAGCGTCGCGTAACCCACAGCCATTTCACTTTTATTACCTGTCGAAATCAACATATAGTCAGACTTGTTTGATAATGCCATCAGTAATAAACCACGAATACGTGCCTGAATATTTTCTTCAGTGGTATCCGCTGCAGCACCAGCAAAAGGCACAGCCAAGACATCAAGAAACTGCTCATATAGTGATTCAATCGGAATCACGCTGTAACGAACCCCCATGTTAGCGGCAAGTTCAGCGGCATCATCCAAGCTCATTTGCGAGGTGTATTGTGAGGGCATCATGACCGCATGCACCTGCTCAGGACCCAGCGCATCAACAGCCAGCGTTAACGCTAAAGCAGAATCAATACCACCGGATAAGCCGATCAAGCCTCCCTTGAAACCGTTTTTGTGCACATAGTCTTGCAACCCATAGGTCAGCGCCTGATAGATTGCTGCATTTGTTTCTAGAGGCTCAGCACAGTGCTGCTTTAAAAAACACTGTTGTTTGCGATCAAACTCTAGGCAATAGATTCCTTCACTAAAGGCTGGAGCTAAAAAGACAATCTCTTTATCAGCATTCATGGCAAATGACTGACCATCAAAGACTAGTTCATCCTGCCCACCAATCTGGTTTAAACAGAGAATCGGCAAATCAGTTTCAGTGACCCTCTTCCTCATCTTTTGGGTACGTTCTAGTAGCTTACCGACATGAAATGGACTGGCATTAATATTTAACACTAGCTCTGCACCGGCCTGCTTGGCTTCTGCAATAGGCTCTGGCCACCAAGCATCCTCACAAATCATCAAGGCGACTGATGTGCCTGCTAAATCAAAAACACAGGCGGCACTACCCGCCTTAAAGTGACGCTTCTCATCAAATTCATTATAATTAGGTAGCTTGTGTTTAAAGTATTGCTCTGTAATCTCACCTTCTCGTAAGACCAGGGCCGCATTATATAGATCGCCCTGCTGCATCCATGGTGTGCCCACGACAGTAACAATCCCCACTGAGGCCTGCGCCAACTGTGCCAGCGTCTCATCGATACGCGCAAAGATATGCCTTCGATAGAGCAAGTCCTCAGCAGGGTAGCCAATAGTGGCTAACTCACTAAAAACAATACAGTGCGCTTGCTCAGCCTTGGCCTCTGCTAGGGCGAGCAACATTTTTTCGCAATTACCCTCAATATCCCCAACCGTAAAGTTCAGTTGGGCAATTACGATACGTAAAGATTGATCCGACATTAAATGATAACCATGGCTAATAAAGATACGTTATGAACTGAGTAATCAGTCACCAATTCAGTATTAATATTATCATATACCAACGATGCATTCGGCTTCTAGTCTGTACTCAGGCTGCATCTTATCTCCGCACTAATGCGTTATATCTGCACTCACTATCGTTATCTAAATACACCATTAGTCAAACTCAGAAAAAAGACGTACTCTCCCTATACGTTTTTTGTTAGACGGGAGAATTCAAAAATGAAGACAGCTAATAAACAGGTAAGAAGCCAAGGCTTCACCCTCATTGAGCTGATGATAGTTATCGCTATTATTGGCATCTTGACCACAGTTGCTGCGCCTATGTATCAAGACTACACCGTGCGCAGCAAAGTAGCAGCGAGCATGAGTGCAGTTAATAGCATCAAGTTCATTGTTGCTGAAGTTATTGCACGGCAAGGCGTAGCCCCAGAAGCAGGCAATGCCAAATCTGGCTTAGCAGATAAAGAGGACTATGCCGATGACTTTATCCAATCTATTGAAATATTAACTTCTGGTTCTATTCAGGTTATGTATAAAAATTTGGGCGCTGGTTTCACTGCAAACGATAGCGCAACATTCTCACCAACTATAATGAATGGCATGCTGCGCTGGCATTGTCAGCTGAGTCGTATTGAACTCCAGACCTACTTTCCAAAAAGCTGTACAAAATCATTGCCTGTAGATAATGCCTCCATGCTGAAGAAATCATCTGATAGTTGATTATCAACCTTACTAAGCATTCATTACACTTCTCGTGGCCAAAAATAGCAGCACTTACCTGTGGCAGGGAAAAGATTACAACGGCAAGATAATAGAGGGACAAGAATCAGCACAAGATGCAGATTCTTTACGCGTGGCCTTGCGGCAGCGCAATATAAAACTATTGCATACTGATATAGCACCACATCATTTACAGCATGCGATAAAAAAAACTACCTTAGGGACATTATTAGCAACCAAGCATGTCTCTCAGCAACAGCTAAAAAGTTCTGACGTAAGCCATCTATTACAGCAGCTTACTTTGTTACTTCGTGCTGGCGTGCCAATTCTTCAATGCTTCGACATACTCAATCAGGGACAAAACAAATCAGCAGTCAAACCCCTGCTTAGTGAAATAAAAAGAGATTTAGAAGGGGGGCTCTCGTTGTCTGATAGCCTACGTAATCAAGGGCGCTGTTTTGACCCTATACTCTGCAACATGATTGCAGTGGGTGAGTATTCAGGAAGCTTAAACAAGATGCTTGAAAATATTGTGTATCATCGAAAAAAAATTGAGGCATTGCAGCGCAATCTGAAGCGTGCACTTATCTACCCTTGCACAATAATAATCATTTCATTGCTAGTGATACTCATACTCTTTATTTGGGTAGTGCCACAGTTTGAAAAATTGTTCCATGATTTTGGTGCTGAGCTCCCAAGCTATACGCAACTATTGATTCAGATATCACATGGTATAAAAGACAATGGAATGATATTTATCAGCATGAGCTTAATCCTGATTTTCATCACTCGATATAGTTATCGCAGGCACCCAGTGATGCAGCGTTACCTAGACAGGACAGCATTACATATCCCAATTTTTGGAAAAGCCTATCATTGTAGCTTGCTTGCTAGATTTAATTGCACCTTATCGACACTCGTTAGTGCTGGCATACCGCTGCTAGACTGCCTCAATAAAATGTCTAGTATTATGCCTAATCTAATTTTCAAAGAAGCCTGCATATCGATAATGAATGATGTTCATGCTGGCGCATCACTTTCCACCAGCTTTAGAAAATTCCATTACTTCCCCAACCTTATGCAGGACATGATTAGAACGGGTGAAGAATCTGGCAACTTATCGATGATATTAAATAATTTATCCGAAGTTTATAATGAAGAGCTTGAACAATGGGTTGCGGCTATGAATAGCCTTCTAGAACCCTTGATCATTAGTCTGCTTGGCCTTATCGTCGGTAGTATCATACTGGCTATGTATTTACCTATTTTTAAATTAAGTTCTATTATATAAAAAATATGTTTGTAGCTAGTAACTAATGTTATTGCATAGTCGTATTTAAAGGCCAGCCCACCTAACTCACAAGAGAATCAGATGTTCGAATTCATAGCAACACCCGCTCTCTATCTATCCATAGCCTTACTGGGCTTGGTCTTGGGCAGCTTTATCAATGTCATCATCTATCGCTTACCGGTGATGCTTGAATTCGACTCAACTGTCGACTCTAAAAAACCAATAGATTTAATTCAGCCACGATCATTCTGCCCTAGCTGTAAAACACAACTATCCTTATTTGAAAACATCCCACTGCTAAGCTTTATTTTTCTCGCAGGTAAATGTCGTCACTGTAGTCAGACTATTAGTATTCAGTACCCAATCATTGAACTACTCTCCGCACTGATTGCCTGCATAGCAATCAAACAGTTTGGTGCAAATATAGATGGGCTCTTTGCATTAGTTTTTTTACTCAGCTTACTTACGCTGTCAGTTATTGATATCCACACCATGACATTGCCAGATGAGATTACATTGAGCCTGTTGTGGCTTGGCATTGCTTTTAATCTGTTTACTTCTTTTGTGAGTCTAGAAGAAAGTGTGATAGGTGCCATGCTTGGCTATACAAGCCTTTGGATGATATTCCAACTACATCGCTTAATCACTAATCGAGAGGGTATGGGATATGGTGATTTCAAATTATTCGCAATGATTGGTGCCTGTTTGGGTTGGAGTCTATTGTTACCGACTATTTTAATAGCCTCGATCAGTGCCAGTGTCATTGGTGTCACGCTATTATTTATGGGTAAGCTGAAGAAAGAAAGCGCCATACCCTTTGGACCATTTCTTGCCATTGGGGCTAGTATTTGCCTAATATGGCATAATCAGATTAATAATTACTTTTTTAACTACTAATCATGCAATGTTATTAATTGGCCTCACTGGTGGTATTGGCGCCGGTAAGACGGAAGTCAGTGATTATATGCATTCACGTTATGCTATAAAAATCATTGATGCTGACGTCATCAGTCGTAATCTTTTGAAAAAAGGAAGTGATGCTTACGCTGAAACTCAAAAGAATTTTCCAGCAGAAATCTTTGATGACGAAGGCAATATCGATCGTAAAGCAATGCGTCGATTGATATTCAGTGATCAGGTCGCACGACAAAAACTCGAGCGTATTATTCACCCCCGTGTACGTACAGAGATAAAGAAACAATTAAACCTCAGTAGCTCAGATTACTGCATCCTATCTGCACCATTATTGATTGAGGCTGGAATGAATGATCTTGTTTCACGTTTACTGATTGTCGACAGCACTGAAGAAATCCGAATTCAACGTGTTGTAGCACGCGATCAATGCAGCAGGGGAAATGTTGAAAAAATCATTGCCAGCCAGCTAGACGATAATAAAAGGCTGCAAGCTGCTGATGACATTGTTACCAACAATGGCAATCATGCCAGTCTCACGAAGCAGTTAGATAAATTACATAAGAAATACTTGGATTTAACAGATCAAGCGTCCCATAATCGTACTTATGTCTAATTCAGAAAATTCAGAAAATTCATCTATTCTATTCGAGCAACCTCTTAATGAGCGAATTCGGACGTTTATGCGTATTGAGAACCTCTCTGCACGCTGTAACTATTGCTTAGATCAAGACGATTCTTGGGGCAGCCATTTATCTCTATCTGCTCTAATTGAATTAATGAGCCTGATTTCACGCGGTGATCTCAAGCAAGAAATACTCAAGGAGCTCAGCCGCCAACTATCGACATTAGATGGTTTTGCTAAGAATGAAGTCATTGATCAAAACAAACTGCAAGGCATCGTTGATAATCATCAGCAGCTCATCTCTGAAGTCAGTGCCATCAATGGTCAGCTTTTAGCTGGCACAAAAGAAAATGAATTTATTAAAGCCTTTAGCCAACGCGCCAGCATCCCTGGTGGCACCTGTGACTTTGACCTACCGGGTTATCACTTTTGGTTGGCGCAGGATACCAGTAGTAGGCGTCAGGCCTTACGTGAATGGCTTGCACCACTGAGTCTGATTGAACGTTCAATCAGCACCTGCCTAAATTTAATCCGAACCTGCACATCACCTGAAATCTGTACCGCAGAGCAAGGGTTTTATCAACGCTCCCTAGACCCAGGCCTACCCTATCAAATACTGCGAGTAGCGGTGACTAAAGAACTCGGTTGTTTCCCTGAGATTAGTGCTGGCAAGCATCGCTTCTCAATTAGATTCATGACCCAGAACGAACTTAAGTTTAATCCTAAACAATTTCAGCTTAATGTGAAGTTCCAACTCACCTGCTGTACTTTTTAAGTCCATAAGTTAATTTATTCTGTAAAGGCACGAATCCCAGCGATGCCATGACCAGCATGAGCTTGCGCTACCGTGAGCTGATCAGCTGTCATTCCACCTAAAGCAAAAACCGGCCAATTACTCATATTCGTTAGACGCTGAAATCCTGCCCATGCTATAGGCTCGCAAGCACTATGTGTTGGCGTCCTCAAGACGGGGCCAAGCAAAACACAACGTAATGACAACGCATTCGCCATATTTATCTCATCTTCATTATGTACGGAGGCCGAAAAATACTCATGCTTCTCACCCAACTGCTGCTTTACATAGGCTAGCTGTAGCTCTTTGCTACTCAGATGTGATTGAGGCCATTGCTCTGCTGTCAGCCAATTTAATGGGCAATTCAATATAAGTTTTACTTCTTTATCTGCTACCCATTCTTGCACTTTAGACAATAGTTTCAAGTAATGCTCTTTTGATAATGACTTAGCTCGTAGTTGAATCAGTCTTATACCAAGAGAGACCTGTTTTTTTATTTGCTGCTCAAGTTGCTCAGCATAGACATCCTGATCTGCAATCATATATTGCGTTTGCAATTGCATTGACTGGACTATTGTTTGATTTGCTAGTGGCATACTGTCTAGTGGCAGATCATCGACTGCCTGCCAGTGAAATGCTTGCCCCTCATTACTGCTTGGGGTGTTCTCAAAGCCTTCAACTTTAAACACATGGAAACAGATTGTTTGATCTGGATATTGAAAGTTAAAGTTAAAGAAAAATTTTGCTTGTCTGAGTGTGATCCCAAGCTCTTCTTGCAACTCTCGACGCAGCGCCATCTTCGGCGATTCCCCATGCTCGACCTTGCCACCAGGGAACTCCCATAGGCCAGCCATGGGTACATTTCTTGAACGTTGCTGAATTAGGATCTCAGACTTTTCATTGTAGATAACTGCTATAGCGACATGTAAGAGATCAGGCATAAGACTTTAATCTGGCGCAGAAACCTAAGTTCTATATTCTGCATTAATACGGATGTACTCATGCGTCAAATCACAGGTCCACACTGTGAAACTTTCACTGCCATCATTTAAATCGATAAGGAGCTTAATCTCATCTTGCATAAAGGCCTGCTTACCCTTCTCTTCCGTGTAGCTAGAATGAATACTGCCATCTTTCCAGATCACAATATCGTTCACTGTTAAGGAAGCGTTCGCAAGATTTAATTCATCTGATTCAACCTTGCCGGCAGCTGCAAGAATCCGGCCCCAGTTTGCATCAGATGCCGCTAAGGCTGTCTTTACTAATGGTGAGTTAGCTATCGACATGGCGACCTTTTTAGCCAATATTTTGTCAGCTGCAGTCGCCACTTCAACACTGACAAACTTTGTCGCACCCTCACCATCACGGATGATTGATTGCGCTAAAGTTTGCATCAGTTCAAGCAAAGCCGTTTCAAAAATTAGCTGTTCTGTGTCGTTTAAATCATCATAGTTTAATGCGGCACTTGCACTAGCAATAAGCACACAGGCGTCATTGGTCGAGGTATCACTATCGACCGTAATCGCATTAAATGACCGTTCAACAGTGTCTTTTAATAAACGTTCTAATACATCTTTTGGAATGGCTAAATCTGTGGCGACATAGGCTAGCATCGTTGCCATATTAGGCTGGATCATGCCTGAGCCTTTAGTCATTCCTGTTATCGTAATCATCTTACCTTGCAGTAAGACTTGTTTACTCTGCCCCTTGGCAACAATGTCAGTTGTGAGAATGGCAGCAGCAGCTTGCAACCAATTATCTTCTGAGAGCTGCTGCTGTAAGTCAGTTAAGCAAACCTTGATTTTATTACTATCTAAAAGCTCACCAATGACACCAGTGGAAAAAGGCAGTACTTGATTAGCGTTAACAGCACATTGTTCCGCTACATCTAGACAGGTTTGTTCTGCTGCATGCATACCAGCAACACCACTACCTGCATTTGCATTGCCCGCATTGATGATTAGATAGCGTGGTGTTGCCGCATGTAAGTTGGCTGATGCCAACTCAACAGGAGGTGCTCTAAATTTATTTTGCGTGAACACTGCAGCAACCTCGGCGGCAGGATCAAGCTCTATCAACACCAGGTCATCTCGATTTTTATAGCGCATCGCTGATGCCGCTGTGGCTAATCGCACACCGGCAATAGGTAGTAGAACAGTCGGTGCAGTTAGATTAACAGGCATGCTTATCCTTTAAGCCAACTTACCGTGGCACTGTTTAAACTTTTTCCCCGATCCACAAGGACATGGGTCGTTTCGACCAATTTTATCAGGAACACGCATAGGAGCGGTGCCAGCAGTTGGTTTTCTCGCTTTTTTACTGGCAGGCTTCTCAGCTCTAATTTCTGGTTGTGGGTTGAGAATACTATTCGCTGTGTCATGGCGCATCTCGATCGCATCCTGCTCTGGCTTAAAAACAGGTTCAAATTCTGGCTTCTTCTCTGCCTCAAATTGAATCTTACAAAGCAAGCCTACGGTATCTGATTTAATTTGTTCCAAGAGCTGCTGGAACATATCAAAGGCTTCACGCTTATATTCTTGTTTTGGATTCTTCTGCGCGTAACCTCGCAGACCGATACTTTGACGCAAGTAATCCATGGCTGCCAAATGCTCTTTCCACTTGCCATCTAGAATCTGCATCATAATATCTTTCTTCAGATTCTTCATAACGTCTTCGCCAATTAACACCCCTTTGGCAGCAATTACGTCGTTGACCTCTTTATGAATACGTTCGCGTAAACTCTCTTCATGCAGCTTATCGTCTCTATCTAACCATTGATCTATGTCTGCCTTCAGTCCCAGTTCTTTATCTAATGCGACGCTCAGTCCTTTAGGATCCCACTGCTCTGGCATGCTTTGTGGCGCAATATAAGCGCTAATAATTCCCTCAACAACATCAAACGTAATTGCATCAATATCCTCACTGATATCATCAGCTTCCATTAGTTCATTACGTTGCTCGTACACTACCTTACGTTGATCATTAGCAACATCATCGTATTCTAGTAGATGCTTTCGTATATCAAAGTTATGAGACTCTACCTTTCGTTGTGCATTTTCAATCGCCTTACTGACCCAAGGATGTTCAATAGCCTCACCCTCTTCCATACCGAGCTTTTGCATCATGTTGCGCACGCGCTCAGAAGCAAAGATTCTCATTAGGGTATCTTCCATAGACAGATAAAAACGACTTGAGCCTGGATCACCTTGACGACCTGAACGCCCACGTAATTGATTATCGATACGTCTCGACTCATGCCTCTCTGTACCAATAATATGCAAGCCACCAGCAGCTAAAACTTCTGCATTTGCTTGCTTCCAATCAGCCTTTAACTTTTCTATAACAGCAGGATCACCGTCTGTACCTAGCGCATCGATCTCAGGTTGAATATTGCCACCCAGTACAATGTCAGTTCCACGTCCTGCCATATTCGTTGCAATAGTGACCGCCTTAGGCCGTCCTGCTTGAATAATTATCTGTGACTCTGAGGCATGATGCTTTGCATTCAAGACTTGATGCTCAAGCCCCGCTTCAGTCAACAACACATCCAGAGTCTCAGAGGACTCAATAGATGCTGTACCCACCAAAACAGGTTGTCCTCTGGAGGCACAATCGCGAACATCTTCTAATATAGCCTGATACTTATCCTGCATTGTCAGATAGACCAGATCACTTCGGTCATCACGTATCGCATCTTGATTAGTGGGTACAACCACCACCTCAAGACCATAGATTGATTCAAACTCAAACGCTTCGGTATCTGCAGTACCTGTCATACCACTTAATTTGTCGTATAGACGGAAATAATTCTGGAAAGTGATTGAGGCTAGTGTTTGATTTTCATTTTTTATTTCAACACCTTCTTTTGCTTCAATCGCTTGATGAAGGCCCTCAGACCATCGACGTCCAGGCATAGTACGCCCAGTAAACTCGTCAACAATCACAATCTCATTATCACGCACGATATAATCGACGTTCTTTTGGAATAAAACATTAGCGCGCAATGAGGCATTCATATGATGCAGCAGACTAATATTGGCGCTGTCATAAAGTGAGTCATCTGCTTCTAGTAATCCTGCCTCTATCAGCAGCTTCTCAATATTTTCATGTCCCTGCTCACTAAGGAAGATCTGTTTTGATTTCTCATCAACAAGATAGTCACCTTCACTTTCTTCATCTACCTGAGGTTTAAGAGACGGTACTATCTTGTTCGCATGCTCATATAGGTCTGAACTATCATTTGTAGGACCTGAAATAATCAATGGTGTACGAGCTTCATCAATAAGAATTGAATCCACCTCATCAACTACAGCAAAAAATGGTTTGCGCATTACTTTTTGATCAGCTGAAAATTTCATATTATCGCGCAGATAATCAAAACCAAATTCGTTATTTGTACCGTAGGTGATATCAGAGAGATAGGCATCTCGGCGTTCTTCATCAGGCAAGCCACCTGTAATAACGCCAATAGTCATACCAAGAAAGGTGTATAACTTACCCATCCAGGCAGCATCTCGTTCTGCTAGATAATCATTTACGGTAACAACATGAACACCTTCGCCCTGCAATGCATTTAGATAAACGGCTAAGGTTGCGACTAGAGTTTTACCTTCACCCGTTCGCATCTCCGCAATATTGCCATTATGTAAAACCAACGCACCAACTAACTGTACATCGTAATGGCGCATCCCCATCACTCGCACACCCGCCTCACGAACCACAGCAAATGCTTCTGGAATCAGCGAGTCTAATGTAGCACCCGCTGCTAAACGATCTTTAAACTCTCCAGTTTTAGCGCTTAGTTCAACATCACTAAGACTCTGCATCTGTGCAGCCTGATCATTAATTTGGCCAACCAGTTTTTTATATTTAGATAGCACTCGTTGATTACGACTACCAAAGATTTTTTTTGCGATTTTTCCAATCATATATATATAGAAATCGATTAATTGTTAATCTAAGACACAGATATATTTCATCTTATGCCGCATACAATTTACAAGGCACTAGCTACCTTGCAGCTAGTGCCTTGTAAATTATTATCAAATAGTCTTATTTGCTCAGAATTTATTATCCAACATGCTTATTTTGTGCGATTAAGAAACTTTTTAGGGTTGATCTGACGTCCATCTTTCAATACTTCAAAATGAACATGTGGACCTGTTGATCGCCCCGTATTACCTATTGCAGCAATAACATCACCGCGCTTAACCACTTGCCCAGAATTAACATTAAAACTTTTGTTATGACCGTATCGCGTCACATAACCATTACCATGATCAACCTCAACTAGATTGCCATAGCCACTGCGTTTTACTGCCGCTATTACAATACCATCGGCAACAGCTAGTACATCAGCGCCCGATTTACCGGCAAAATCAATACCTTTATGCATGGCTTTACGACCAGTAAATGGGTCGGTGCGTTCACCGAAATTTGATGACATCCAACCCTTTCTAATCGGGCGCCCATTAGGCATGGAGTCTTCATTGCGCTGACGTGAACTTAACACTGCATCCAGTGTTAATAATTTATTCTGCTGACTCTGTAATTCAAACTCGATCAAACTGAGTGTTTGCTCCATTTCTGAGAGCAGTTCAATGTGATCACGACTCTTTGCTGCCGCTGAAGGGCCACCAAAACCAGGGTCAGAACTGAAATCAATCTCTAGATCATCTATTCCTGCAGTAATCATTAATTTATTACCAACAGCCTCTAATCGATTGATATAGACCTGAAAATACGCGATCTTCTGCGTTAACGCTTCTATCTGCGCATCACTCTCATCCTGCATATCTTCCAGCTGCGCCTGCTGCTGTGCAACATCGCTCTTCCACTGTGCGAATAACGCCTGCTGACCCGCAGTACCACCAAGGTAGTAGCCAGCAAGCCCACAGCTAACGGCCAATAAAAACAGCCCTAGACGGGCTAGGCTGCGTTGGCGCTGGCTATATGCTGAGATGTTTAAACGTCGCTTAATGCCACGAGGGGAGATGAGTACGTTCATTTACGCTATTCTACGGACTTGGGGCGCTTTCGTATATAGAATGCTCGGCCGCTAGATGACCACAACTTTTGTTACATTATGCAATCAATCAACCACCTTATTCATCGACATTACCTGAAAAAAGCGGCCTTTCTAGGGCAGCTTAGTTCAAGTATACGTAGCCGTTTATCACCTGACCTAGCACCACATTGCTGGGTTGCAGATATAGTAACTAATCAGCTCACCCTCGTGACCAATCGAGCAGAGCGTGCGACTCTGCTGCGCTACCAGCAACATGAGATCTTGAAACAACTGAACGAGGAATTTTCAGTTGAATTAGGTCGACCTCTATATCGCCTGCGCGTTCGATTGGATCATCGCATGTCTGATAACAGCATAAAGCCAAGCAAGCCTATCTCAAACAAACGCAGTTCTCGTTACAAATTAGAATGTAAAAAACTACGTAAGATTCTTGAGTAGACAGCCGCCAAACTAGTCAGCCTGACGACGCAAAAAAGCTGGAATATCCAAATAATCTTCATCCAGACCTTGAGCAGTTTCCATATTATGGCTTTCAGCAGCACGTAATACTGTTGGGCGATCCAAATTGCTGTAATCACCACCCGCTTGCGTGGTATCCGCCAATCGTCGATTCACTAACTTAATCTCTGGCTTATCCTGCTGATGAGCCGCTTCTCTGCCAATACCTGTAGCAACCACAGTAACGCGTAGCTTATCTTCCATCATCTCATCAATAACAGTGCCGACGACAACAGTGGCGTCATCTGATGCCAAGCCTTCAACATGTGAACCCACTTCAGAAATCTCACTAATGGTGAGTTTGCTGCTTGCCGTAACATTAACCAAGATACCGTGTGCACCGGTAATATTAATGTCTTCAAGTAGTGGGCTTGATACTGCTGATTCAACCGCTTCACGGGCACGTTCAGGGCCAGAGGCCATTCCAGAACCCATCATCGCCATACCCATCTCTGACATAACTGTTTTCACATCAGCAAAATCGACGTTGATCAAACCAGGACAGGTAATTACTTCTGCAATACCTTGCACTGCTCGCAGCAAAATATCATTGGCAGCCTTAAAACCATCTAACATAGTCATATCTTTGTCGAGCACGGTAAGTAGCTTCTCATTAGGAATAGTAATCAGAGAGTCAACATGCTGTGAAAGTTCTTCGATACCACGCTCAGCTATCTTGCGGCGCTTAGAGCCTTCAAATGGGAATGGCTTGGTGACGACAGCCACAGTTAGGATACCCAGTTCACGAGCCACCTCAGCAACAATTGGCGCTGCACCAGTGCCGGTACCACCACCCATCCCAGCTGTAATAAAGAGCATATCAGCACCCGCAATTGCATCGTGTATACGATCTCTATCTTCCAACGCAGACTGACGCCCAATTTCGGGGTTAGCACCAGCTCCTAGACCCTTGGTAATATCAGTCCCTAGTTGGAAAGTTATTTTTGCATTTGATCGTTGCAGCGCTTGCGCATCAGTATTAGCACAGATGAAACTGACGCCATCAATCGAGGCCTGCACCATATGCTCGACAGCATTACCACCACCGCCACCAACACCAATCACTTTAATGACTGCACTTTGTCCATATGAATCATCAAACTCAAACATCTATCCTCTCCTCTTTTTTATTACTAAAAATTGAAATATAAAAATTCTAAAAATTACCCTGTAACCAATTTTTTATGCGCGTAAATTTGGATGAAAGTCCACTCGCAGAAAATGCATTCGGTTCTTTCGATGTTGCATGTCGCGCTCCAAATAACAGCAAACCAACTCCGGTGGCATGTATCGGATTGCGTACAACCTCAATTAAACCAGTCACATACTGCGGCATACCTAAGCGTACTGGCATATGAAATACTTCTTCAGCCAACTCAACAACGCCTTCCATCTTTGCACTACCGCCAGTCAAAACGACACCAGCAGCAATTAAGTTTTCATAACCACTACGTCGCAGCTCTGCCAAAATTAATGACATCAACTCTTCATAGCGTGGCTCTACAACTTCAGCCAAGGTTTGTCGTGCTAACTTACGCGGTGGCCGATCGCCGACACTAGGCACTTCAATCACCTCATCGGGATTAGTCAGTTGTCGCAGCGCACAGGCGTATTTAGTTTTAATCTCTTCGGCATATTGCGTCGGTGTTCGCATCGCCACCGCAATATCATTTGTCACCTGATCACCAGCAATAGGAATGACAGCCGTATGTTTAATCGCACCTTCAGAGAAGACTGCAATATCTGTTGTCCCACCTCCAATATCCACCAGACAAACACCTAGGTCTTTTTCATCCTCAGTCAATACGGCATAACTTGAAGCCAGCTGCTCAAGAATAATGTCATCAGTTTGTAAGCCACAGCGCTGAATACACTTAACAATGTTCTGCGCAGATGATTCAGCACCGGTAATGAGATGAACCTTTGCTTCCAAGCGCACGCCTGACATACCAATCGGCTCACGGATTCCTTCTTGGTCATCAATAATGAATTCCTGTGGAATCACATGTAATACTTTTTGATCTGCTGGAATAGCAACTGCTCTAGCAGCATCAATAACTCGATCAACATCACTTTCTATAACTTCACGATCTTTGATTGCAACAATGCCATGCGAATTCATACTTCTGATATGACTGCCAGCAATTCCAGCATAGACAGAATGAATCTGACAACCAGCCATCAATTCAGCTTCTTCCACGGCTCTTTGTATTGACTGCACTGTGCTCTCAATATTGACAACCACACCTTTTTTTAGACCACGTGACTGGTGTGAGCCGATACCAATAATTTCGATTTCGCCTTCTTCAGTAACCTCACCAACAATAGCCACTACTTTCGAGGTGCCAATATCGAGTCCAACAATCATGCCTTGTTCACTTCGTTTTCCCATAGCGCATAGTCCGGTTTATGAGTCTTTCTGTTTCCATTGCACAGCAAAACCGTTGCTATGACGTAAATCAATTTCAGCAATCATTGCTCTCTCTTTTAGAGGAAACAAACTCAATGCTGATCGTGCTAGCCGCATCTGTTTAAGATAGTCGCGGCGGCTTAATTTCAAAATAATGCCATTCGCAAGTTTTACACGCTTGTCATAACGGCCATCTTCATAGACTCCGTCTATTGCTAAATTCAACTGTTCAAATGAGTCTGCATAGTCACGATAGAAACCTGCCAAATGCACGCTGCGCTGATCATTACCAGAAATCACTACCAAGCCCTCAAATTGAGTGACATCACCCACTTCAAATATTTGGTAACGCTGATTTAACAGAGCATTTTCACGCCATCGAAATAGAGGTTTTTGTTCCTCAATAACAATGGATAGCTCACTAGGCCAGCGCCGTTTAATACTGGCACTAAAAACCCATGGCATATTTTCTAAATCTTTTTCAAACGCAGCCAGATCAACTGTGAAGAATCCTTCTTCTGAATAGTCAGCAACAACTGCACGTAAAGCACTACGATCAACATGTTGTAATACACTATTAACCACAATTGATTTCACAGGAATGCGCTCAAGTAAGCTCACTAGATACAGAGCAGCAATAACCAACCCAGCCACTGCAAATAATTTAAATAGCTCAGCTATTTCTACAGGCGTTACCTGAGTAACACTCTCTGCTTTACGTGATCTAGTTTGAGGCTTCCTTCGTAAGCTCATAAGAGCGGCCTACTTGCAGCTAAAATACGGTATACCAACTGTTCAAAATCAATGCCTATATGTTTTGCTGCCATTGGCACTAAACTATGATCTGTCATACCAGGCACAGTATTTACTTCTAAAAACCATGATTTACCCTGATCATCCAACATCACATCAACACGTCCCCATGATGATGCAGCGGTTGCACGAAAGGCTTGTAATGCCTGCACCTGTAGTTGAATCTCTGCCATCTCTTCTAAACCACATGGCAATAAATACTGGGTATCATTTGATTTATATTTAGCCGCATAATCATAGAAGTCATGTGGGGTTTGCAATTGAATTACTGGCAAAGCCTCATCATCTAAAACTGAGACCGTGTATTCATTACCCTGCACCCACTCCTCAGCCATCAATACACCACTAAAGGCATGCGCCTTCAAACAAGCAGTATTAAATTCTGCTTCATTGATGATCTTCGCAATCCCCAGACTAGAGCCCTCACATGAAGGTTTTAAAATAAAAGGCAAGCCCAGATAATCTGCAACATCACTGAATCGGGTGCTGTCCTTAATTTCTGAAAAGCGAGGTGTCGAAACACCCATAGCCAACCAAACCTTTTTTGTCATGATCTTATCCATACAAATACTCGATGCCATAACACCGCTACCCGTATATGGAACTCTAATCATTTCTAATCCACCTTGGATACAGCCGTCTTCTCCACCATGACCATGCAGCGCTATAAAAGCGCGCTCAAATTTCTCATCTTGTAATCGGCTAAAGACATTCTCATCGACATCAATACCGTGGGCATCAACACCTCTACTAATTAATGCAGCCAATACTGCATCACCACTACGTAATGATATTTCTCGCTCACCAGATCGACCGCCCATTAAAACGGCTACTCTGCCAAAATCATTTTGTTTTTTATTTACCATATCTATTTCACATCACCGAGTGTGCGCACTTCAGGCTGCAACTCAACGCCATATTGTTTTTTCACTGTACTTATTATTTTTGCCATTAACTCTGTAATGTCTGTGGCACTCGCAGACCCTGTATTAATAATAAAATTAGCGTGTTTTGGTGAGATTTCTGCACCTCCAACCTTGAGCCCTTTAAGCCCACACTGCTGAATCATCTCTGCTGCAAACAGCCCGGGAGGATTTTTAAATACTGAGCCACAATTTTTTTCACCAATCGGTTGACTGTGATTACGTTTAGCTAATAGCTCACGGATTGAAGCAGCTTCTTCATTTGCTTCAATGCGTGATAACTGAAATTCAGCAGCAACAAACCATTCGTCAGCAGCCGTCTCTACTGTTCGATAGGAAACCTTGAATTCGTCTACTTGGCGTTGCTCCAGTTCTCCAGAACGAGTGATCATCTTCAATGATCGAACATGCTCCCAGGTAGAACCACCAAAGGCACCGGCGTTCATTGCTAAAGCCCCACCGACTGTGCCTGGAATTCCAGCCATAAACTCAAGCCCTTGAAGATCATGTTTAACTGAACCTCGTGCTAACTTAGAACAGGCAACACCAGCCTCAACATAAACACTATCGTCATCTTTATAACTGATGCCCTGCAAACCGGGGTGTGAGATAACAACCACTCCTGATAAACCTTCATCGGGTATCAAAACATTCGAACCCAAGCCCATCCAGTAAACTGGCTGCTCAGCATTATATTGTTTAAAGAATGACTGTAGGTCATCAACATCGGCAGGACGAAATACACATTGCGCTCTGCCACCGACGCCCCAGGTGTTATAGGACGTCATAGATTCGTCAAAGGATAACTTTCCACGAACATCCAATGTTTTTAGATCAGTTAACATAATGACTCGCACTCTGATTAAACTGCTCAAAGGCCTCCTGTGCAAAACGTCCTATGCTGCCCGCGCCCATAGTCAGGACTAAATCATTGTCTTGTATAATCTCTTCTAATATTGCGAACAGTGAATGCTCATCAGTCATTACGATGGCATCAGTCAAATTCTTGCTAAACAAGGCATCAGCTAGTGCCTGACTGTCTGCTCCAGCCAACACCACCTCACCCGCCGCGTAAACTGGCATTAGGACTAAGACATCAACTGTTGCCAAGGCATCAACAAAATCATTAAATAAATCACGTGTTCGGCTATATCTATGCGGCTGAAATACAGCTACGAGACGCTTCTCAGGCCATGCCGAACGTGTTGCCTTTAAGCTTGCTATGAGTTCTCTAGGATGATGAGCATAGTCATCATAAAAACAGATATCTCCGCGCGCCTGAGGCGTATGACCTAGACATTGCATGCGCCGACCAATGCCAGCAAATGAGCTCAATGCTTGAGCAATCGTTGCTGTCTTCAGTTTGCATTCCAAACCGATAGCAATTGCTGCCAATGCATTTTGCACATTATGCTCACCGGGCAGATTAAGTCGAAATTGCATAGCATCTGCAGCAGATGAAACTGTCACAGAAAACGATACCTGCCCCTGCTCATGCACAAGGTCATGCGCACGAACATCAGCATCCTCAGAAAAACCATAGCTAATAAAAGGACGGCTTAAATCGGGCAGTATTGAACGCACCTCTGGATCATCGATGCAAAGCACCGCTAAACCATAGAAGGGTAAGTTATGTAGAAAATCAACAAAGGCTGCACGTAGTTTTGAAAAATCATTTTCATAAGCAGACAAATGGTCGGCATCAATATTTGTAACCACAGCAACCAATGGCTGTAGATGCAAGAATGAAGCATCACTCTCATCCGCCTCAGCAATCATTACAGCGCCTGCGCCCAAGCGTGAGTGGCTACCGGTGCTATTTACCTTTCCACCAACAATAAAGGTTGGATCCAGGCTAGCCTCACCTAAGACAGCAGCGACCAAACTTGTTGTTGTGGTTTTCCCATGCGTCCCCGCTATCGCAATGCCCTTTCTAAAACGCATTACTTCAGCAAGCATCTCAGCTCTAGGAATAACAGGGATACGCTTTTCATGTGCTCGTATAAGCTCAACATTATCAGCATTGATTGCTGATGAAACGACAACCACATCCATTGCTTCAACCTGTTCTGCAACATGTCCATGATAGATAGTTGCACCCAAACCACAGAGGCGCTGACTGGCTGCATTTTCAAGCTGATCTGATCCGAAAACCTGATATCCAAGACTCAATAAAACCTCAGCAATACCACTCATACCGACACCGGCAATACCGATAAAGAATACATTTTTAATACCTCGCTCAGGCATCAAGCTAGTTAAACTCTCCATTAGTCCAAGCCTCCTGAACTAGCCGGCAAGCAACCCTTCTGCTGACAACTATCAGCAAGGATGGTCACCGCATCTGCACGGCGTAAGCTATAGGCTGCATTTGCCATAGCTAGTAATTGTTCTGGCTTCGACAATAACTGACTTAGCAACGCCGTCATTTGCTCAACAGTAGTATCACGCTCTTGTATCAAATAGGCTGCGCCAATACGAACAAAGCTATTAGCATTACTGGTTTGATGGTCGTCAACTGCATAGGGGTAAGGCACTAAAATAGCAGGCAAACCAACGCTGGCAATCTCGGCCAAGGTCATAGCACCACTTCGGCAGATCAGTAAATCAGCCCAAGCATAGGCAGCGGCCATGTCATCGATAAATGTGCTCACACGCGCTTGCAGACCATTCTCTTTATAAACCCGCCTTACCTCTTCACTTTGCTGCTTTCCTGTTTGATGCCAAATTTCAAGTGTCTGCGCTTGCTCAACAGCTGACAAACTCATAGGTAGTAATTGATTCAATCCACGTGCACCCAGACTGCCACCAATAATTAAGATTCTTCGCGCTTCAGTTCTATTCGCATAGCGCTCATCTGGAGATGCTAGAGATAACATTTCTGAACGCACTGGATTTCCACAGTGAACTGCTTTTGCATTCGACTGCGTAAGATCAAAACCACTAAAGAAGGTTTTTGCAAATGGTGCCAAGAGTCGGTTTGTCAGACCTATGGTTGCATTCTGTTCATGAATCACCAAAGGCATCCGTAATAGGCTAGCAGCCAAAGCACAGGGGCCTGCAACAAAACCACCCATCCCTAGCAAGGCCTGTGGGCGCTCACGCAAAACAATTACAAATGCCTCCGCCATTGCTCTTGCCAACAAGAAGGGAGCTTTTAGGAGTGATAGCTTACCCTTGCCACGCAAACCTTGAATATGCATATGAATTAATCGCAGTCCTGCTGCTGGCACAAGATCGGCCTCAATGCCATTTGCCGTGCCAACCCAAACAATGGGCACGCCTCGTTGGCGAAGTTCTTTGGCTACAGCCAATGCTGGGAATACATGTCCACCGGTGCCACCGGCCATAATCATTACAGGCCTCATCTGCGCACCTCACTGCTTCCCAGTGATCGGCGGCGGGCACCCTGTTGGTTAATTTCAAGGTAGACACGCATCATTAGCCCAAGGGCAATACTGGTTGCTAGAAAATTACTGCCACCGACACTGATCAATGGCAGGCTCAGTCCCTTTGTTGGCAACACACCCATATTCACACCAAGGCTAATCAGCGTTTGTAGTGCAAACCAAACTGAACAACCATAACCGACTGCCTGCGCAAACATTAAGCCTGAGCGACCTGCTTGGGCTGCCAGATCAAAACAACGCCAGATCATAAAAGCATAGGTTGCTAATAATAACGTCACACCCAAGAGGCCGGTTTCTTCTGCCAACACCGCAAAGACAAAATCGTTATGTGCCTCAGGTAGATAGAATAACTTTTGCATGCTATCACCAAGACCGACGCCAAAAGCACCGCCGTTGCCAATTGCAATTAAGGCTTGGATGAGTTGGAACCCAGTGTTTTGAGGGTCTGCCCATGGATCCATAAATCCAGTTAAACGAGCTAAACGGTAGTTCTCACTCATCGCTAATAAGGCAAGCCCAGCGCCACCTAAAAGCAAGGCAGTTAAACAATAAATAAAACGTGCACCACCCAAAAACAACATGGCAAAAGCAATCACAACAAAAACAACTGATGAACCAAAATCCGGCTCCATCATGAGTAGTGCGACAAAGGCAAGCAGTACCAGCATTGGATTGATAAAGGCAGAAAGCTCATCTCTTAAGCGTTCTTGATGACGCACAATATAGCCAGCAAGGTAGATAATGAGCGCTACTTTGGCAAACTCAGAGACCTGTAAAGTAAAGGGACCAATCGCTAACCAACGACTACTGCCATTAACGCTACGACCTATGCCTGGTAGTAATACTAGAATCAAAAGCGCAAATGCAATAAGCAATGCTAATGGCCCTAAACGCTGCCAGACGCGCAGTGATATCCGAGACACCATGAGCATAACCATCAGACCCAGCGCCATAAATATTAGCTGTCGCTTAACCTGTGTAAAGGCAGGCAGGCCATTCTTATAAGCCATCTCAACGGTGGTTGAAGTCGTCATTGTGATACCGACAGCCATCAAAATCAGTAATACATAGAGCAAACGCAGATCAATGTACTCTGACAACTGTTCAGCCCATGGCAAAGGTTTCTGCTTAAACAACATGCTGTCCTCCTACAATATGTGTTTGCACACATTGCATGAAGCTGTCACCACGTTGCTGATAGTCAGCAAACATATCAAAGCTAGCACAGGCCGGTGAAAACAAAACGACATCACCCAGATTAGCGCACTCATCACTCAATTTTACGGCTGCCATTAAATCAGGCACTGAGTAACAGCTATGCGCTTTTAATGCCTGAGCAAAAACAGCTGCATCACGGCCCAATAAAATAACACTGTGAACACGCTGACGAATTAACTTAATTAAATCCTCTATGCTGCCACCCTTGTGTATCCCACCAAGGATCAAAACCATATCGCGATCAAAACTTTCAATGGCAGCCACTGTCGCACCTGGATTAGTGCCTTTACTATCATTAACCCAGAGCACTCCAGCATTTTCAGTGACTATCTGACAACGGTGTGGCAGACCTTTAAAACTACGTAATACAGACAGCACGCTATTCATATCACGTATATAAGGCTTAACTAAGGCCAAAGCGGCAAGCACATTTAACTCACCCATCATCCCTGGTAATGTTAATTCAGTTGTAGCAATTAAGGCTTCACCCGATTGCATAATCCAGCGCTGCTGATGACGAAGTGCAATTGTAAATTCAGTATTCTGCTGCTGATCAACACCGAAATGCACAACACCTTTCTCATGAGAATGCATCTCCATCGCATAATCTTGCGCATAAACACCATAGCTCGCTCGCTCATAGATGCGGTCTTTCACTTCTCGATAAGAGTCTAGTGAGCTATGCCTATCCATATGATCATCACTGATATTGAGGACAGTAGCCGCTACAGGTGCAAGTGATGGACAGGTTTCTAGCTGGAAGCTTGATAGCTCCAGCACATAAATTTCAGCCTCTTTTTGTTGTAGCAGATCAAGCACAGGCGTACCAATATTGCCTCCCATAGAAGCCTTAATGCCTTGGCTAGATAACAACTCAGTCACTAAACTAGTGACTGTGGATTTACCATTAGAACCTGTAATCGCTATATAGGGCTTCTTACAGGTTTGAGCAAACAACTCAACATCGCCAATCAGCGTGACACCCTGAGCCACTGCTTTTGCAATCGGTGGCTGCTGTGGTGAGACGCCTGGGCTCAGCACAATCACATCACTTTGCTCTAACCACTCTTGCTGAAAGCCACCAAAGTGGATAGCTGTTGCTGGCAGCAGTGATTTAATTTCCGCTGCATTAGGTGGAATCTGTCGTGAATCCATCAGCCGCACTGCAAGTCCCTGTGCTAATAAATAGCGCAGAGCTGAGTATCCAGAGATACCACTGCCAACAATGACAAACTGTCGATTATCCACTTGCATGAGTTGCTGCGTTTGCATCCTCTTTAATTAACGAATTTTTAATGTTGCTAGGCCGATTAATACTAAAATTACGGTGACAATCCAAAAACGAACAATCACTCTTGGCTCTGGCCAGCCTAATAACTCAAAATGATGATGCAGGGGTGCCATGCGGAAGATGCGCTTACCCGTGAGCTTGAAGGAAACCACCTGCATCATTACTGAGACAGTCTCTGCGACAAAGACACCACCCATAATAAAAAGCACAACCTCTTGCCGCACCAGTACGGCAACCACACCAAGAGCAGCACCTAAGGCCAAGGCACCAATATCACCCATAAAAACCTGTGCTGGATAAGTGTTAAACCATAGAAAACCAAGGCCGGCACCGACCAGCGCGGCACAGAAAATAACGAGTTCAGCTGCCAATGGAATATGTGGGATGACTAAGTATTCTGAGAAGTCAGCATGCCCACTCAGGTAGGCAAAAATACCCAATGCTCCGGCCACTAAGATGGTTGGCATAATAGCTAACCCATCCAAACCATCAGTCAAATTCACGGCGTTACTAGAGCCAACAATTACCAGATAGCTAAGCAGAATGAACCATGGGCCTAGATCAATAATGATGTTTTTAAACAGCGGTAGATAAAAATTAGTCTCAGCAGATAGCTCTGCACTATTAAAAATAAACCAACTAATAACTAAGGCGACTAAAGACTGCAGTGCATACTTATAACGAGCAGAGAGACCTGCACTGTTACTATGAATTAGTTTCTTAATATCATCGATCGCACCAATCACACCAAAACCAAAGGTACAGGCACAGACTATCCACACATAACGATTACTCAAATCACTCCATAGCAAGGTAGTGAGTAAGACACTGAAAAGAATAAAGAGCCCACCCATAGTCGGTGTACCCTCCTTAACCAAGTGACTTTGTGGGCCATCATCACGAATAGACTGTCGCATTTGATATTTATTGAATTGGCGAATCATGTAAGGACCAGTAAGCAAACATAGAATCAAGGCCGTCAAGACAGCCATGATTCCACGCAGAGTAAGGTAGCCAAAGACATTAAAGCCGGTGTAGTACTGCTGCAAATATTCAAAAAGTTGGACTAACATCGATGCTCCTGAGTCTCACTTACTATTTCTTCATTTGAGACAATCAAGCCACTAACAATTTTTTCCATCGCCATAGACCGAGAGCCTTTGACAAGAATATGAACAGTGTCATCTTGTCGCTTGCTTAAATCCTGCAGCAGACGTGAAAGTAGATCTGCATGACAAGAAAAATGTTCAGCAGCAGCACCAAAACCAGCCACGGTCTGTCGACTGAGCTCACCCAAGGCATAGATCTTTTCAATATTCTTTAATTTGGCGAACTCACCTATAGAGCGATGCAGTTCAGCGCCGGAACCACCCAGCTCTCCCATATCGCCTAGAATGAGATAAGTGCTTCCCGATGTAGCAGCCAGCACTTCAATTGCCGCCTTAACGCTTGCTGGGTTAGCATTATAACTATCATCAAAAACAGTCTCACCATGACGGCCTCTCTTTATTTGCAAGCGACCTGTTATTGCTTGCAATGCAACTAAACCATCATGAATAGCATCAGCTGTAGCACCCATTGCTGCACAGGCAGCAGCAGCAGCAGCAGCATTACAAGCATTGTGTTGCCCTTGCAGCGAAAGTGGAATATTCAATTCATATTCGGGTGCCTGTAATTGCAGAGTATTATCAGCTAACCATCGCGCTGAATAATCCGCTTTTTCTATGCAACCAAAACTAATCACTCTGCGTTTATCAGCACGATCACACCACTGCTGAAAATAAACATCGTCGGCGTTGAGAATGGCAACACCCTCAGTGCTTAAGCCATCAATAATTTCACCCTTAGCCTGCGCTACACCATCAAGTGAACCAAAACCTTGCAGATGTGCTGGACCGGCATTGGTTATCACACTGACATCAGCAAGAGTCAGCTCACTGAGTTGTGCAATTTCATTCTTATGATTGGCACCGAGCTCGATAACAGCATGAGCATGTTCATGACGCAGCTTTAACAAACTCAGGGGCACACCAATATGATTATTGAGATTACCTTCAGTCGCAGAAACCGGCCCCATCTGTGCGAGGATGCTGGCACACATCTGTTTCACCGTTGTCTTACCGTTACTGCCAGTGATGCTAAGCATCTTCAATGTCAATTGCTGACGCCAGGCTAGTGCCCAGCGTGAAAGACCCTGCAAAGTATTCTCAACGTGTAAGCTAGGCAGGCTAGTTGATGTTGCTTGATGCACCATCACTGCTCGTGCCTCTCGCTCTAACTCAGGGCTTATAAAATCATGTGCATCGAAGCGTTCACCTTTTAATGCAACAAACAAATCACCCGCCTGCAGACTACGGCTATCAATACTGACGCCTGTTATTGAAACGTCTTGCCCCTGCCACTGCGCATTTGTCATGGCAGCGACCTCACTAAGCTGTAGCCATTCAGACATCACCCCTCCTATTGAGAAGATCAGTCGCCACCAAAACATCATCAAAAGGAAATTTCTGCTCACCTATCTGTTGTTCTGTCTCATGCCCCTTACCTGCAATCAAGATGACATCCGCCGCAGTACTTCGATTAATCGCCTCAGCAATCGCTAGCTCTCTATCTAAGATCACTCTGATATTTTTTTGTTCAGTAGCAGTTTTTTGCGCACCCATTAATATTTCAGTCGCAATTAATGCAGGGTCTTCACTTCGTGGATTATCGCTGGTGATAATAATTTCATCGGCATACCTTGCTGCAAGCTCACCCATGACTGGGCGCTTTGCTTTATCGCGCTCACCACCACAACCAAAGACACAGATTAAGCGTCCTGAGTAATGCACACGAACAGCTGCAATTGCGGCAGTCAAAGCATTTGCAGTGTGAGCGAAATCAACAACGACATGCCTTTTCTCTGATGGCACAACTTGCATGCGCCCAGGCACAGGCAATAATTTCTCTAATGCTGATTTAATCTGCTCACCATGAAAGCCTTGGACAAAGAGTGTTGCCGCCACAGCAAGTAAATTACTAACGTTGAATGGACCAAGTAGCTTGCTATGAATAGTGAGACTATCAGCTGCAAGATGCAGATTCAGATCGACACCGTCAGCGCTATACTGAATTGCACTGGCGTAGACATCAGCCTCTGTTTGCGTCATTGAATACTGAACTAACTTTGCCTTCTGCTGCCATGATCGTGACCATCTTTGTGCAACGGCATCATCCCTATTAATAACGGCATACTCTGCGTTGCCATCAAAGAATAGCTTTGCCTTGGCAGCAATATAATCTTCTTCTGTCTGGTGATAGTCGAAATGGTCTTGACTAATATTCGTCAAGATTGCCACATTAATTTTCAAGCCTTGCAAACGCCCCTGCGCCAAGGCATGTGATGAGGCTTCTATCGCAACCTGCTGACAACCCTCTGCAACTAGCTGCGAAAACTCACGAGCTAAACGTGCTGGCGGTGGTGTTGTGTGCGTTGCCAAGTTCAGCTGAGAAAGACGACCATAACCTAAGGTACCAATCAGGCCACAATCTTCGCCCAAGCTATTCAGAGCCTGTGCTAAAAGATGACTGACTGAGCTTTTGCCATCTGTACCCGTAACGGCATTAACGTATAAGTCTTGAGACGAACAACCATAGAATCGATTAACCAGCTCAAGGACATGCTCACTTAGCGCCGCCACCTCAATAGTAGGCACTGAGGAATTCAAACACTCAACATCAATCACTGCTGCTGTCTCCCAAACTATTGCAGCAGCACCACGAGCAATGGCATCTTCCTGATAACTCAAACCATGGCTTGCACCATTAGCAGTTGCCAGAAACACATCACCCTGTTTCGTATCCCCGCTATACTGACTAATCCCATAAATCTCAACATCATCATCTGCTGTGATAGATGCTAAGCCGATTAATAAATCAGATAGAAACTGCGGACTCTGCTGTGTTGTTGCCATCATCATTGAGCCCTCGATAAGAACAGAGAAGAGTCAACGTCTAGAATTCGATCAGGTCGCACATTGCGCAGTCGTAATACGGTTTCAGCAACCCTTGCAAATACTGGCCCAGCGACGACACCACCGTAGTAACCACCCACAGTCGGCTGATCAATCATCACAACAATAACAACTTCAGGCTGGGTTGCAGGTGCCATACCAGCAAATAAAGCAATATGCTGATCCTTGGCATATTTACCATTACTTAGCTTACGTGAAGTCCCTGTCTTGCCTGCTGCACTGTAGACCTGCAACCTTGCCTGCCTTGCGGTACCATCAACTGAGACTACTTTGCGTAACATTTGGCGGATTTGTTGTGTCGTCTTTGCACTTAAAACACGGGTGCCACCAACCTCACTATCACCATGAACAAAACTGACTTCTGCTAACACTCCATCATTCGCTAACACGCCATAAGCACGCGCTAACTGTAAGGTGGTAACTGACATCCCATAGCCAAAGGCCAGCGTTACGCGTTGCCCTTTATTCCAGTCAATATAATTTTTCAATACTCCAGACTGTTCGCCCAGCAGTCCTGAACCAGAGGTTTGTCCAAAACCGATGTTTGCATAAATCCTCCAGAGATCTTCCTCAGGTGTGCCTAAGGCCACCTTAACGGAACCGACATTACTAGACTTTGCTAACACCGTAGTCATATCAATGATGCCAAGATTATTCTTATCACGTACGGTTGTGCTACCTACTTTTAGAATCCCTGGACTGGTATCAATCATACTCGCCATCTTATAGTGGCCACCCTCAAAAGCGGCTGCCATAACAAATGGCTTAGCCGTCGATCCGGGTTCAAAAACATCGGCGATGGCGCGGTTACGAATCAATTGATCAATTGAACTCGCACCCACATTATTTCGATTATTAGGGTTAAGTCCCGGGTAGTTAGCAATAGCTAAAATCTCACCATTAGCTGGGTCCAAAACCACAACTGAACCTGTCCGTGCCTGATGCTTTAGTACTGCATTCTTTAACTCACGGTAAGCGACATATTGAATTCGCTTGTCTAATGACAGGCTGAGATCCTTACCTAGCTTGGGTGGTAACATCTGCCCGATATCAGCAACCACACGACCGCGCTTATCTTTAGCCACTTTTTTCTTACCTGCGGCACCACCTAACCAAGACTCATAAACTTTTTCCAAGCCTTCAACACCCGCATCATCACTATTGGTTAGCCCAATAAGATGGGCTGCCATTTCACCACCCGGATAATAACGTCGATACTCACGCTCAATCCTAAATCCTGTATTGCGCATGCCCTTCAATCGTTGTGCAGTTTCTGGCAACACATGACGTTTAATAGAGAGATAACGTTTTTGCTTTCGCTGTTCAATTTTCTGCTTGAGTTTAGATACCGAGACGCCAAGAGTTTCAGCAACAAACTGAATACTCTTAGGGTGTTGCCAACTGATTTGAGGATCAGCAATAACCCTATATACCGGTGTACTGATCGCCAGGGGTTGACCGTTACGGTCATAAATCGCACCGCGATGTGCGGAGATCTCCATGCTACGCACATAGAGGTTATTACCTTTTGCATGCAAGAAATCAGCTTCTATCAATTGTAGATAGCAGGCTCTTGCAAACAGCCCGATAAAAGCCAAAGCAATCATACTTAAGGCAAAAACTCTGCGCGTAGTAAACTGTTCTTGTTTCGCCATAACTTAAGGCAGCTCCATAACGCGCATATCATCACGTCTGATGATATGCATGCTAAGACGCTCACGCGCAACTTTTTCAATGCGTCCTTGACCGGCCCAAGTACTCTCTTCTAAGAGCAACCGCTCCCATTCTGTTTCTAAGGCAGCACCGCGCTCTTGCAGCTGCTGTAGCTCAAAGAAATGTCGCCGTTGTAAATGTTTACTATAAGCAACAGCAGAGGCGCTGCTCACGGTTAAAATATAAACCATAAACCAGAGCAGCGCCTTCATGGCATGACCTTCTCAGCAATGCGTAAGCGTCCACTGCGTGCTCTTGGGTTCTCCTCACATTCAGCTTCACTCGGTCTAACTAACTTCCCTATTGATTTCAAATAAGGTGTGGTTTGCTCGATAACCGGCAAATGTTTGGGGGTATGACTGACTCGGGTATCACGTATGAATCGCTTCACAATACGATCTTCCAAGGAGTGAAAACTGATGACGGCAAGTCGCCCACCGACAGCGAGCAGATTAAAGGCATCATCCAAGCCCTGCATCAGGTCATCTAGTTCTTGATTGATATGAATACGAATAGCTTGAAATGTTCGGGTCGCAGGATGCACCCCTTTATACTGCGGTGAATAGCAGCCACGCACGATTTCAGACAATTGCTGAGTGGTCTCTAGGACCTTATTGGAACGATATTGAATGATCTTAGTGGCAATCATTTTAGCCAGCTTTTCCTCTCCAAAATCTCGTAAGACACGAATGAGGTCAGCCTTTTCCACCCGAGCTAACCACGCTGCTGCCGTTTCGCCAGCCGCTGTATTCATGCGCATATCAAGCGGTCCATTACGACTAAAACTAAAGCCTCGCTCTGCCACATCGAGTTGCGGCGAAGACACACCTAAATCCAACATAACGCCATCCACTTTGCCGAACAGGTCCTGCTCTGTACCTAATCTCGCCATATTGGCAAATGAGTCATGGCGCAGCTGCAGACGCTGGTCACCAGCGAAATTCTTTTTCGCCGCTTCGATCGCAGTTGTATCCTTATCAAAAACGATCAGGCTTCCCTCTGCTGACAATGCATCAAGCAAACAGGCACTATGTCCACCGCGACCAAACGTGCCGTCGATATAACAGCCATCAGCATTGATTTTCAGTGCTTCCAGCGTCTCGGCCAATAGCACGGGTACATGGGCTTTTGTGTCTGACATAAGCTAAATTTTCAAGCTATCGAGTAATGAATCACCTTCATCTGAATTTGTTTCTTCAGCCAACCAACTTTCACAGTTCTGCTGCCAAGATTGCTCATCCCAGAGCTCAAACTTATTGCCCTGACCGACCAAGAAGATATTTTTTTCGAGGCCAGCAAAGTCGCGCAGCTCTGGCGGCAGCAATAGGCGTGATTGACTATCGATATCACAGGGTTTGGCATAGCCTAGATAAAGACGATGCCAGCGTCGCACCTGGCGCTTTACATTGGGTAAACTGAGGAGCTCGGATTCGATACGCTCCCACTCTGGGAAGGGATAGATCAATAAACAACGATCAATATCAGCAGTCACCACCAGATGTCCTTCACAGGCAACAGCAATCTCATCCCGATACTTAGTCGGAATCGTGATACGCCCTTTTACATCTAGCGTTGTTGCTGTAATACCTCTAAACATCTCGTCCGTTGCGCTCTAAGGGTAAGGAGTTAAATAATGGCAGAATATTGAGCCAATTCTCCACAAACTACCACTTTCTTCCACATTTTTACACTATAGGAATGCGCTTGCTAAAAAGCAAGAGAAATCAACGGATGAATTTAAGATTTTACCTTGTAAGACAGTTACTTACGTGACTTTTGTCGGCGTGAAAAATGAAGAAAACTTGCTAGATTAGCCGCTTGAATTGACTTGTTGATAGTTTACATTAACTTAAACCGACTTCAGGATGAAGATCTGGTTATTTAACCATCAGAAAGGGTTAAATATCACTTAATTAGTAGTTGAGAGCTAGTCAGTAAGCCGGGTTTTGTCGTGGACAGTCATTCATCTACGGCGCATGTCACCATACGCCTTTAGCGACCTACCCGAGAGCCATGTGGGCCACATGTTGCTTTCGCCTGCTCTCCTATTTGGTCTTGCTCCAAGCGGGGTTTACCTTGCCACGTTTGTTACCAACCGCGCGGTGCGCTCTTACCGCACCTTTTCACCCTTACCCGCAAGCGGGCGGTATACTTTCTGCTGCACTTTCCATAAGCTCACGCTTCCCAGGTGTTACCTGGCACTCTGCCCTGTGGAGCCCGGACTTTCCTCTAACGTGAAACACGCTAGCGACTGTCTCGACCAACTCTCGCCGCCGACTTTAGCACACCCATCGCCGACAGTTCAGAACCATTTAAACCGAATCAAGAGACCTGATAGTACTTAGCAGCCATCATTTTCAGACTGTTTTTGGGTAGTTTGAATAAGCTTTGCGCTAAATCCACAGCATCGCGCTGACTCATGCATGATTTGAGCTGCTGAAACAAAATATCAGCCTGTTGTTGTCGCTCATTTTGGTCATAACTGCCGTCATCTCCTTTTAAAATGAGGACAAACTCACCTTTCAACGTCACCCTGCCATCACCTAATGCAGACTTCAATTCAGCCAAACTTGCATACAAAACCTGCTCATGCAGCTTACTTAATTCGCGTGCCAACATGATCTCACGCTGCGCGCCTAAGACCGTAATCATATCGTTTACCAGCTCCAGCAGGCGATGCTTTGATTCATACAAGATAATCGCGCGTGTTTCTCCTTGCAGCTGTCGTAAACGCTCGCAACGAGCCGCACTCTTCGGCGGCAGAAACCCTTCAAAAGAGAAGCGACTGGCATTAAAAGGATTAATTGAGAAGGCGGCCATTGCGGCACTCGCCCCTGGGATAGCAGTCACTGCAATGTTGTGCTGATAACAGATACGCACCAATGAGTGACCTGGATCACTTAACAAAGGGGTACCTGCATCTGATACATAGGCAATACTTTGGCCCTGCTGAAGTAGCTCGAGTAACTGTGGGTCTTTTTCTTCAGCGTTATGCTGATGATAGGAGACCATCTTGCTCGAGATACTATGCGCAGTCAGTAGCTTTTGCGTTACTCGCGTATCTTCAGCAGCCACTAAATCTACCGACTTAAGCACCTCCAATGCACGCAAACTAACGTCTTGAAGATTTCCAATCGGGGTTGCAACAATATAGAGTGTAGACACGTTTTCACCTGTTTTTGATTACCTAAGGTTTATACCTGAAATCCAGCTATGAAACAGCACCCTTACCGTCTTGTATTATTGTTACTGCTCTTATCCACGCTACTATTAAGCAGCTGTGGACCTATTCCTGGAGAGCTAAGTAGGCCAGAAGCAGCAGAAAGCACACTGCTCTCAGAAGCAGAAAGTCTAGCCGCCAGAGGCCATTATACGCGTGCCGCTTCACTCTATAGACGTAATGCTGAAAAATCTGACAATGCAGCCCATGACTGGTTACGTGCTGCCGAGCTGATGCTCTTAGCTAAACGTTATCTGCAATCAGCAAATGATCTTGCTGAGATTGCCGAAGATCAACTTACGCCACTCGCACTGACACGCAAACGCATTGCTGAAGCCGAGCTTGCACTGCATGACAAAAACTACTCTAGGGTCATTCAAGTTCTCGCTGGGCAAGACAGCCAGTACAACTCTAGAGCGAGCCAACTGCGGCATGCTGAGCTATTACTCGCCGCCTTTCGCACACTCAGCAAACCATTAGAGGTCATTCAAGTACGTGCACAGCTCAGCGGCTTACTTTCCTCCTCAGCTAAGATCGATAATGAAAAACAACTATGGCAAGCGCTCAAAAGTATTGATTTAGAACAACTGGATAGCTGGCAAGCCTCTGCCATTCAACCGCTTTCTGGCTGGGCAGCATTGGCACAAACCTGGCGTGTCAGCTACAGCGCTGAAGCTGACTTCAAACGCGCCCTATCTGACTGGCAAACACGCCATCAAAATCACCCTATGAGTAGAGGTTTACTCAATCAAATCTTGCAACAGATGCGCAGGCATATCCCTGCGCCTGAGAAAATTGCTATCGTCCTACCCTTGAGCGGTGATCATGCAAAAGAAGGCCTTGCGATCTTAGCGGGACTAGAGGCTGCAGCAGAGTTAAACACCTCGACAGAGTATCGACCGGTACTTCGACACTATGACAGCAAAAGCATTAGCCTCACCGCCTTCAAGATGTATCAACAAGCTGTTCAAGATGGTGCTGACTTTGTTATCGGCGCCTATACCCCAGGGGCTCTCGAGCAATTTGCTCGGCAATCTAAATTAAAAGTTCCTTTGCTTGCCTTGAGTGAGATTTCATCTGGTCGCGCACTGCCTAAGAACTTGTTTCAATTCACACTTAACGAAACAGACCAAGCACAACAGGTTGCACAACGTGCCATCTCAGAAAGACATAAGCGCGCAATTATTATTACGCCTGATAACGAATGGGGTAGCGAGGTTGCAGAAAGTTTTAAACTTGAGTTTGAACGTCTTGCTGGCACTGTATTAACCACTGAAGTTTATCAAACCGCGAAGAAGGATCATTCTGAAACCTTGAAGCAAGCATTGCACATCAGTCAGAGTGAACAGCGTAATCGCGCACTTCGAAAGGCATTAGGTATTCGCCCAACATTCGAGCCGAGACGTCGACAAGATGTCGATATGATTTTCTTACTTTCTGAACCAGCAACTGCTCGACTGCTGCGCCCACAAATTGATTTTTACTACGCTACTGACTTAGCGGTTTACAGCACTTCTAGAATATTTTCTGGCATTCAAAATATTGCCCGTGACCGAGATATCGATGGCACGACTTATTGTGATATGCCATGGATTTTACAAACAGATGCGAGTACTGATTTACTGCGTGATGTGCTCCTGATCACAGCAACTGATAGTTATAATTATGCACCCCGCCTCACAGCCTTAGGGATTGATGCCTATCGCATCCCAAGTGAATTAGGTCGGCTTATGAACTCAGATGAACACACCTTTAATGGCGTCACAGGCGAACTACATTTAAGCGAAAATGACCGCCTAAAAAGTCAATTAACCTTTGCAAAATTTCGTAAAGGTCGAGCCAGACCCCTGCATAAAACACTGTCTTTACCTGAAATTGAAATGATGGCTATACCAGAAAGCATGGAAAAAAAGCAGGCTGCAAATGAGCCGGCTTCGCGGTAAAAAAGCAGAGGACTTAGCCTGCTATCACCTGCAACAGCAAGGCTTAACGCTTGTCGCACGCAATTATTACTGTCGTTACGGTGAACTAGACCTCATCATGATGGATGCTGACATACTGGTTTTTGTTGAAGTACGCCTACGTGGCAGTTCACGCTTTGGCTCTGCCTTAGAAAGCATCGATACACATAAGAGGCGCAAACTTATCTTTACCGCAAATCATTACCTGCAAAAAAAACAATCGCTACCGGTGACGCGCTTTGATGTCGTCACGCTAGATAGTGACAACAGTTTAGAGTGGCTTACTGATGCCTTTAGTGCAGACTAAAACCCGATGAATAAAGCAGTGACTGCTAAGACACAGAGGTTAGTGAGTAGTACATCAGCGCAACCTCAACAAAAGAATTCACGGATTAACACTATCTTCAGTCGCCAGCCTTGTTAAAATCTATCTATTAATGATTTAAGCAACCGAGTAAACCGTGCCTATACAGCCTGCAGTAGCCCAAGCTCTATTAAATATTTTTGGCGAGGATAGCGTCTACCTAGATGCTGCTGACTGCTGGACTTATGGTTATGACAACAGCAAGTTACATCATCCGCCTGATGCCGTTGTTATGGCCGCCTCACATGAACAGGTACTCGATTGCATCGCGCTATGCAAAGAACATCGCATTCCATTAACAACGCGAGGCCGAGGCACTGGTACCACTGGTGCCGCGGTACCAATTCATGGCGGTGTCGTTTTATCATTAGAACGAATGAATCAGGTGCTTGAGTTTGACCCAGGTAATCGCAGTGTTCGGGTGCAGGCGGGTATCACTAATCTCGCCCTGCAAAACTTTTTAAAGCCGCATAATTTCTTCTGGGCACCCGACCCGAGTAGCGCTGAATACTGTAGTGTTGGTGGCAATCTTGCCTGCAATGCAGCCGGACCTCGTGCAGTCAAATATGGCTCCTGTCGTGATAACACGCTACGCCTAAAGGCGGTTACCGGTAATGCTGAGACCATTATTACCGGCAGCAAAACCAGTAAAGGTGTTGTCGGTCTCGACCTCACTCGTTTGCTGATTGGCTCTGAGGGCTGTCTTGCTATTATTACGGAGGCCGATCTAAAGTTATTACCCCTGCCCTCGGACAAAAATACTTTCCGCGTTTTATTTACATCTCATGCTGAAGCCAGCGCTGCCATTCAGGCCTTAATGGCACAGCCGCACACACCCTGCGCCTTAGAGTTTATGGATCATCATGCTTTAGATTTACTGCGCCAGCATAGCCCGCTGCAACTACCAGTGGCCGCTGCAGCTATGTTAATGGTTGAGATTGATGGTGACCCTGACTCTTTAGTTGTCAGCAGTCGTCTGATTGAAAGCACCTTAACAGCACTGAAACCATTACAGATCAATTGCGCACACAGCGTTGGAGAAGCGAAGGAATTATGGGCAGCACGAAAAGCTCTTTCACCGATTCTGCGTAATCTTGCGCCCAATAAAATCAATGAGGATGTCGTCGTTCCGATTCCACAACTCAGTGATTTACTAGCCGGTTTAGATAAACTTTCTCAACGTTATGAACTTCCAATCGTTAACTTTGGTCATGCTGGTAATGGTAATTTACACGTCAATATATTATATGACGCCAGCGATCCGAAGCAGAATCAAAATGCGCAGAGCTGTCTACTTGAGGTCTTTGATTTGGTCCTTAGCTTAGACGGCACCTTATCAGGTGAACATGGCGTTGGGATTGCTAAGCGGGATTATGTCGACCGTGAGTTAGGCGAGGCAGAGTTACGTTTAATGCGTCAAATCAAACAGCAGTTTGATCCATTACTTATTCTTAACCCGAACAAGGGTTGGCCCACAGAAGTTTAGTCGTTACGTTTTATTAGGACGCTAACGCTATTACTCGAGGGCTTACTTAACAATCTTTAAGTGAGATCGTTTAGCTGCTGGCTTAATTTGATCAGGTTTATCTGGATCAGGTTTATCTGGATTGGGAGGTAAGGTGTTTTGATCACCCTCATTAAACATCATGCCCTGACCATTTTCTCGGGTATAGATAGCCAAGACATAGGCAATGGGTACATAGATAGCCACACTCTCACCACTAAAGCGCGCATCAAAGACAATAGCATCGTTACCTAAATCAAGATTCTGCACCGCATCAGGGCTGACATTCAAAACGATTTTACCGTCTTGTTCATGCTGCATCGGCACAATGACATGCTCATTCTGACAGTCCACCAATAGATGTGGCGTCATATCATTATCAAGAATCCACTCAAAGATTGCGCGGACTAGATATGGGCGTGATGAAGTCATAGTGTTTGCAACTAAGCGTCTTAAGGATGGAATGAATCAAGTTAAACACAGCAAGCTTGCAGAGGATACAAGCAGGCTGTGTTATGCATATTTATTCTGGGCGCATCTCGCGTTCTTCTTCACTCAGGCTGCCGCTGAATGACTCTCGACTAAAGACACGTTCACAATACTCATGAATCGCCTTACTTTGCTTAGGTATTTCAACCCCTAACAACGGTAAACGCCACATTAAAGGCGCCAGCGTGCAATCAACCAGACTAAAATCATCACTTAAGAAGTAAGGCTTAGCTTCGAAGATCTCTAGTGAACTCACCATGCTATCCGTCAAGACTTTACGTGCCTTTTCCTGCTGCACAACGCTGCCATGAAGAATCTTTTCTACTGGTGCACACCAGTCCTTTTCGATATGGAACAGTGCTAGGCGTGATTTTGAACGAGACACGGGGTCTACCGGCATCAATGGTGGATGCGGGAAACGCTCATCAAAGTACTCCATGATTACACGCGAATCATAAAGGACTAAATCACGATCAACTATTGTTGGTACTGAGTTATACGGATTTAAAGCAAATAAATCCTCAGGCTTGTTATTTGGGTCGATATGAATAACGTCAGCCGTAATATCTTTCTCAGCAAGCACGATCCTTGCGCGATGACTATGCATGCACAATGGATCAGAAAACAAGGTCATTACAGACCGCCTATTCGCGATTAAAGCCATAAAGAACCTCGGTTAAATTGCTTTGTTGTGGTCGGTATTAATGGATGTCTTTCCAGTACTCTTTCTTCAAGAAGTATGCAATAACACCAAATGCGGCGAGGAAGAATAACACACCTACGCCAACTGATTTTCGTTTCAATTGAGCAGGCTCGCCCATATAAACCAAATAGTTCACCAAATCAGTCATTGCACGGTCGTATTCTACCGCTGTCATCTTGCCTTCTTGCACCAATTCAAAAGGTGACGCAGGGGCAGCAGCATGACCACTATCAGCATGTTCATCAGTGTGATCAACAGCTTTTAACGCTTGGTAGCCTTGCAAATCCCACAATACATGCGGCATAGCGGTACCCGGCAACATTAGATTATCAACGCCACGAGGTGAGTCTTCACTGACGTAGTAGCCCTTAAGGAAGCTGTAAATCCAATCTGCTCCACGAGCACGCGCCTTAACACTTAAGTCAGGTGGCGGTGCGCCGAACCATTCAGTTGCATTCTCTGTAGTCATCGCAACGGTCATAGTCTGACCAAACTTACGGCCAGTGAACATCATGTTCTCTTCCATCACCGCCTGCGGGATACCGAGATCTTCAGCGACACGGTTATAGCGACTGAACTGTGCTGAATGACAAGATAAGCAGCGGTTTACAAATAAAGTTGCACCACGTTGCAAAGACGCACGGTTATCCATGTCTATATTGACGTGGAATGCAGGGCCATTACCACCAGCAGCGAAGCTGGTGGAGGCACTAAGTACGATCGCCGAAACGATTAAACGCGCTAATAATTTCATTCGGTGACCCTCTCTGGAACTGTTTTATCCTGATCTAAGTTTGTAAACGCTGCACCCAATAGAGCAACCACAAGGAAGGCCGCTGGGACTAACCAGGTTTGCCATACCAAAGCGGCAATTTCAGTATTGCTGCGGTACAGGTCATAGGCACTAATGATAGCGATAATGATGACAAACCATTTGATGTAATAGAACGTTGAACGATTGGTGCTATAGACGCCTAATACAACAAAGAATAGGAAATACAGCTCAGACATACGCAATGCCATCTCTGAACGCATCGGTGTAACCCCTTGCATACCAAGATAGCCTAACCAAACGAATGCAACCAAGAATACCGCTAGGTTGACCTTATAAAGGATAGAACGGTAACGGATTGATTTAACTTTATTCTTATCGATCCAAGGTAGGAAGAATAAGATCATCACCGCAGCACCCATTGCCAGCACACCACCAAACGGGTTCGGTATGGCACGCAGTACCGTATAGAACGGCGTGAAGTACCAGACAGGAGCAATATGCTCTGGTGTCGCTAATGGATTAGCGGGTTCAAAGTTTGCATGTTCTAAGAAGTAGCCATTCATTTCAGGGAAATAGAAGACCACGATAGAAAACAAGAATAAGAAAACTACTATGCCGACAATATCTTTCACCGTGTAGTAAGGGTGGAATGGAATACCGTCTAGAGGAATGCCATCAGCATCCTTGTCCTTCTTGATTTCAACACCGTCCGGATTATTAGATCCAACGGTATGCAGTGCGGCAATATGAGCAAAGACCAAACCTAGTAAAACGATAGGCACAGCGACAACATGCAATGCGAAGAATCGGTTTAAGGTGGCATCTGAGACGACGTAGTCACCGCGAATAAATAACGCTAGTTGATCACCAATAACGGGAATCGTACCGAATAGGTTAACAATAACCTGCGCACCCCAGTATGACATCTGACCCCATGGCAATAAGTAGCCCATGAATGCTTCTGCCATTAGACAGACGTAGATCAAGACACCAAATAACCAGATTAACTCACGCGGTTCTTTGAACGAGCCATACATTAGGCCGCGCAACATGTGCATATAAATAACGACAAAAAATGCAGAGGCACCGGTTGAATGCATATAACGGATCAACCAACCCCAGTTAACATCACGCATGATGTACTCGACCGATGCAAATGCGAGCTCAGCATCTGGCTTGTAGTGCATGGTCAAGAAAATACCCGTGAGAATCTGCATCACGAGTATCACTAAGGCTAATGAACCAAAAAAGTACCAAAAGTTAAAATTTCTTGGTGCATAATATTTGGAAAAATGGGCTTCCCAAAAATCACCAATTGGCAGACGTCGGTCTACCCAACCCAGAATTCCTTGTTTTTCATTACTCATTACGCGGCCCCTTCTTCGGCATTCACACCAATCAATATCACCTTATCACTCAGGTATTGATGCGGTGGAACCTCTAGATTGTTATTCGCTGGTACGTTTTTATAGACGCGGCCAGACAAATCAAAACGTGAACCATGGCATGGGCAGTAGAAACCACCGACCCAATCAGGCCCCATATCTTCTGGTGCAATCTCTGGACGGAAGGTTGGTGAACAACCTAGGTGCGTACAGATACCGACTAAAACTAGAATTTCAGGCTTAAGTGAGCGTGTTTTATTCTGTGCAAATGCAGGCTGCATCTCAGGTGCAGTAGAATCTGGATCACGCAGACGATCTTCTGTTGTCTCTAGCGAAGCAATCATGTCCTCTGAGCGACGAATAATCCAAACGGGCTTGCGGCGCCATTCAACTTGGATTTTTTGTCCTGGCTCGAGTTTGCTCACATCGATTTCAACGGGGGCGCCGGCAGCGAGGGCGCGTGCACTTGGGCCCATAGTAGAAACGAAAGGCCATAGCGTTACCGCTGCTCCAACCGCTCCAACAACGCTTGCACTGGTCGTCAGCATTTTTCGACGACTAGTATCAACAACGTGTTTAGTCATGCATGTCTCCTTAAAATTACCAAATCAAATTGCGGCCCCGCCCTAAGCTATTAGGCAGTTAAACGGCGACCTAAATACTGAACCTACCAAAATGCGCGCTAGCATGGCCCAGTGTCTAAAAAACGTTAAGGTTTATCCCATTTTCAGGCGGGATTATCAATATCAAAAAAGCGGTGTATGAGATTAAATTCTTGTTCCAAATGCGCACCTAAGGCCTCAGCACCATAGCGTTCAGTGGCGTGATGCCCTGCAGCAATGAAGTGTATACCGGCCTCTCTCGCTATATGTACCGTCTGTTCTGAGATTTCGCCACTCAGATAAAGGTCGGCTTGCACCCGAATTGCGTCATCAATCATCGCCTGCGCACCACCTGTGCACAGCGCCACTCGGCGGATAGTCGCAGCACCACTGTTGATGTGCAGCACATCACGGCCTAAAACCTGTTCACAACGTGTTACAAAATCAGCCACCTTCATATTTTCAGGCAAGCTACCGACATTGCCGACACTTCGCCTGACTCCGGCCTGCAATGGCTCTAGGTCGTCGATGCCAAGTAACGCGGCCAAACAGGCGTTATTGCCAACTTCAGGATGAGCATCTAACGGCAGATGATAGGCTAATAGACTGACATCCTGCGTTAAAAGTCGCTGCAGACGGCGCTTTTTAATCCCGGTGATGGTCGCATCTTCATGCTTCCAGAAATAACCATGGTGCACCAATAAGGCATCAGCTCCCCATTCTAAGGCCTGTTCAATAAATGCCAGGCTAGCGGTCACACCTGTGGCCAGTTTCTTGACCTCGCTGCGTCCTTCGACCTGCAGACCGTTGGGACAGTAATCCCTAAAATCTCGGATCTTTAGGTATTCCCCACAGTAATCACTAAGTTGTTGAATGGTTGGCATCAAATTACCTGCTATTTGGGTTCGTATAGTATCAAGACTGTCGGCTGACGTCAGCCAGATGACGTGATAGGGTCAATCAATGTCATTACGCACCCTCCTAGCTTTTACCCTTAAATCCGCTGCAATCGGTATTCTTGGTGCAATCTTTATCATCATCATGCTGCCCAGTACTTGGCAAAGCCTCACGCTCAACACGCTTTCTGGTGCCGATGAAAGCCGTTCTAGGGCTATATCCAGTAGTGCTGGGCCCTATTCCTATGCGGCTGCAGTTTCACGCGCAGCACCGGCTGTGGTTAACATCTACACCAAGAAATTACTGCCGGGTAGACGTACCCTGCCATCCGGTTCTAAGGAGATGCAGCACTTTTTGCGTCATCGTTACAATCAAGCCAAAGACCAGCAAGCAACAAAGCTCGGTTCAGGGGTGATCGTCAATCAACAGGGGCATATTTTAACCAGTAATCACGTGATCGAAAATGCAGCTGAGATTGAGGTTGCCTTAAAAGATGGTCGGCGTTTCCGTGCCTTAGCGGTGGGTGTTGATCCTGAGACTGATTTGGCAGTACTCAAAATTGAGGCCCCGCGTCTGCCTAGTATACGCCTAGCAGAAACTCAAAATCTGGCGGTCGGTGACGTCGTACTGGCTATCGGCAATCCATTTGGCGTGGGGCAAACCGTCACTCAGGGAATCATCAGTGCAACAGGACGCAATCAGGTTGGCGTCAATGTCTTTGAGAACTATATCCAGACAGATGCAGCGATTAATCCGGGAAACTCAGGTGGCGCCTTAATTAATGCTTATGGTGATTTAATTGGCATTAATACTCTAATCTCATCCAGCAATGGTGGCTCAGTCGGTATTGGTTTTGCTGTGCCAGTATTTTTAGCTAAAGATGTAATGACGCAGCTAATTGAAAATGGGCGGGTTATTCGCGGTTGGATTGGTGTTCGCGTGCAAGACATATCTGCCCAGCTATCTGAGTCTTTCGCCTTGAATGGTATTCATGGCGTGCTGGTCTCTGGCATTGTTCGTGGTGGCCCAGCGCATCTTGCCAGCCTTTATCCTGGTGACATCATTACCTCTATTAATAATCAAGCCATTGAATATCAACGCCAAGTACTGACAAAGGTAATTACCTATAAACCTGGACAGGCTTTAAATATTAAGGGCCTTCGCGATGGTGAGCCTTTCGAGCTCAATATTGAGGTGGGCGAACGCCCAATTTATGGTTCTAGAACCTACTAATGTAGCTAACTTACAGACCTAACTAACCGCGCTGCTGTTTACAGTCTGCGTGTAATCGCCTCACACAGCGTCTGATTTTCTATCTCTGTACCCACGGTTAGTCGCAGACATTGTGTCAAACCGACTTGTTTAGATAGGTTTTTAATTAATATAGCGTCTTCATCACGCAGCTCTTGAAAGAGCTCAGTCGCATCTTTTTGTAATAGGCGAATCAGCACAAAATTAGCCTCACTAGGGTAGACTTTGACCCCCTCGAGTGAGCCTAAGATCTTTAGCATGTGACTACGAGAGGCACATATTTGTTTCGCCTGCTGCGCAAAAACCTCGTAATGATCTAACGCAAAATCCATGGTCAACTGCGTTAACTCATTGATATTGTAAGGTAATCTAATCTTATTCAACTCTGCCATCAAAGCCGGTGCAGCCGCTAGCCAACCAAAACGAATACCCGCTAAACCGAGTTTAGATGCGGTACGCAGCAACAAGGCATTCTCATAACGCACAAGATCATCAGTGAAGCTGTCGGCCGCAAAAGGACCATAGGCTTCATCTATCACCACCAAACCAGAACTTGCCTCAAGGATGCGATAGATGTCTTCACGTGGCCACAGGTTCCCTGTGGGATTATTCGGGTATGCCAGAAAAATCAGTGCTGGATCATGCTCATCAATGGCCGCTAACATCGCCTCAATATTAAGTTCAAAGTGCTGATCTAAATCAACCACAACGTTCTTCAGCCCCACTAGCTCAGCGATAATGCTGTACATAGAAAAGCTTGGGCTAACATTTAAAGCACAGGCACCCGGCTTGGCTACGGCCAGTGCCAACAGTTGAATCAACTCGTCAGAGCCATTGCCCAAAATAATGGCCGCATCACTGTGTGGCCCGAAACGTGAGCGTAACTTTTCTTTCAGTGCAGCAGGATCTGGCTGTGGGTAACGATTAAGCTGTGCCTGAGCGAGATGCTGCAGCCAGGCCTGACGCAATTCTGGCGACCAATCATAGGGGTTTTCCATCGCATCCAGCTTCATTAAACCGCTGGCATCAGCGACCTGATAAGCACTTAGTTTTCTTAGCTCTGGGCGTAAGCGATCGAGACTAGAGGTCATTGCTTTGCTCTGCATAAGACACCATTAATCTTTTGGCTCAGCTCGATATTCTGCTGAACGTGCATGTGCGGTGAGGCCTTCACTGCGCGCTAAGATACTGGCAACACCACTCAATTGATGGCCACCCTCGGCAGAACATTGCAGTACCGTACTTCGTTTTTGAAAGTCATAAACCCCTAGAGGTGATGAGAATCTCGCTGTACTACTGGTTGGCAGCACATGATTTGGGCCTGCACAGTAGTCACCAAATACCTCGGGGGTGTGGTGCCCCATAAAAATCGCACCGGCATGGCGGATTAAAGGTAGCAAGGCTTGTGGATCTTCTACTGAAAGCTCTAGATGCTCAGGTGCTGCACGATTTGAAATATCTGCGGCTTCAGCCAAATCATTAACTTTAACCAAACAGCCATAAGATTCGATCGATTGACGTGCAATATCTGCACGCTCCAAACCATCAATTAATCGATCCATCTCTGCGGCTACCTGCTCAATCATTTCATCAGAGGTGCAGAGCAGTGTCGAGCGGGCGAGTACATCGTGTTCAGCCTGTGAAAACAAATCCATGGCTATCCATTCAGGATTAGCCGATTCATCACAAATAATAAGCACTTCCGAGGGGCCTGCCACCATATCGATACCGACCTTACCGAATACCATGCGCTTCGCTGTTGCGACATAGATATTGCCAGGGCCAACAATCTTATCAACGGCTGGGACCTGCTCAGTACCATAGGCTAATGCGGCAATGGCTTGCGCACCACCAATACGAAAAACACGATCAACACCAGCCACAGCGGCCGCAGCTAATACCGTTTGATTGACCTTGCCTGCTGGCGTTGGTGCAACCATGATGATTTCTGCAACCCCTGCGACCTTCGCAGGTACGGCATTCATCAGTACTGATGAGGGATAGGCTGCGGTGCCACCGGGCACGTAAATCCCAGCTCGGTCAACAGCTGTTATTTTTTGCCCTAGAATATTGCCCATGTCATCTGTGTATTGCCACGATTGCATGGCCTGCTTCTCGGCATAGTCATAAATTCGCTTTTGCGCCTGCTCTAGAGCATCGCGTTGGGCGCTATCAATTTGTTCCAAAGCCTTAAATAGCTCAGATTTAGGAATCTCTAGTTCGGACGCGTGACTCAAGGTGAGGTGGTCAAATTGTTGCGTATAATCGAGTAGCGCGGCATCACCTTCTGTACGAACGCGGTCAATGATGCCCTGCACTGTGGCGTTAACATCGCCAGCACCTTCTAGATTAGCATCCAGCATCTGTTCAAAATCTTGCCAAAAGCCCTCAGCCTGACTATTAAGTCTGCGAATCGTTAACATAATAGTTACGCAGCTAAGTTTTTGGCGCGTCGCGCCTGCACAGCTTTCGCAAACTGCTCTAGCAAGATGGTGGTCTGATCCCAATCTATGCAAGCATCCGTGACACTTTGGCCATAAGTCTCAGCCTTGCCATCGACTACATTCTGGCGTCCAGCGACTAAGTGACTCTCAATCATGACACCAAAAATACGCTTTTCACCTTGGCTCATCTGTGCACAGATGTCAGCGCCTACTTCCATTTGTCTATCATGCTGCTTCAAACTATTAGCGTGGCTGCAATCAACCATAACCACTGCCGGTAAGTTTGCATTCTCTAGATCGCTACAAGAAGCCTGAATACTAGCCGCATCATAATTGGTCTCCTTGCCGCCTCTTAAGATGACATGGCAATCAGGATTACCAGCGGTAGAGAAGATTGCTGATTTACCCTCTTTAGTTACAGAGAGGAAATGGTGTGGACGAGTCGCTGAACCAATCGCGTCAACCGCTACCTGCAAACCGCCATCAGTTGCATTCTTAAAGCCAACGGGACAAGACAAGCCTGAGGCAAGTTCACGATGCACCTGACTCTCGGTTGTTCTGGCGCCAATCGCACCCCAACTCACTAAATCAGCAACATATTGTGGGCTAATCAGGTCTAGGTATTCTGTGCCTGCTGGCATACCCATACTATTAAGGTCTAGCAGCAGCTCACGGGCAAGGCGCAAGCCTGTATTAATTTCGAAACTGTTGTCCAACTTAGGATCGTTAATCAATCCCTTCCAGCCTACCGTTGTGCGTGGCTTTTCAAAATAGACGCGCATCACAATATGGAGATCGTCTGCCCACAGCTGACGCTGCTTCATTAAGCGCTCTGCATATTCACGTGCTGCAGCAGGATCATGGATAGAACAAGGACCGACAATAACGACTAAGCGGTCATCATCGGCATTTAAAATCTTCTGAATATCACCACGTGCTTCGGTCACACAGCGAGCGGCATCCTCTGAGATAGGGAATTCAGCATGCACCTGTGAGGGCGCACTTACTTCTTTCATCTCAATAATACGGAGGTCATCAGTTTCGTAACTCATTTTCTTTCTAATCCTAAGTCTTAAGCCGTTAAATGCTGGCGAAACTGTTCGACAACAGTTTGCATTGTATCAAATTTAACCTTCATTGAGGCCTTGTTCGCAACCAGCCGTGAGCTGATATCTGCAATATGTTCCAGAGGCTCTAAACCGTTGGCACGTAATGTATCGCCAGTATCAACCAAGTCCACAATGATATCAGCAAGATCGGTCATTGGAGCTAGTTCCATTGATCCGTATAACTTGATGATTTCAACTTGTTTACCCTGTTGCGCAAAATATTCCTGAGCAACATGTACATATTTTGTTGCAACACGTAAACGCCGTGCACCGTGTTTAGGCTCTTTGTAACCCGCAACCATCAGTTTACATTTGCAAATATCCAGATCCATTAACTCATAGAGACTTTCACTATCCGACTCCATGAGGACATCTTTGCCGGCAATGCCCAGATCAGCAGCGCCATATTGCACATAGGTTGGCACATCTGTGGCACGAATAACGACAACGCGAACCTGCGGATGTTCGGTATCAATCAATAATTTACGGGTTGTATCGAGATCTTCCAGCGGTGCCATCCCCATTTTCTCTAATACCGGCAGGGTATCTGCGAGAATCCGCCCCTTAGAAATGGCAATCGTGATTTTATCGTTCATCAGCATGCTATCCGTTGAATGTTAGCCCCTAATTGGGTCAGTTTTTGTTCAATTTTTTCGTAGCCACGATCCATATGATAAATCCGATCGATCGTTGTTTCGCCCTCTGCTGCCAAGGCCGCTAAAATAAGCCCCGCAGAAGCCCTTAAGTCAGTTGCCATCACCGGCGCACCATGTAACTCAGCGACACCGGTGATAACACTCGTATTGCCTTGCACTTCGATTTCAGCTCCCATGCGCTGCAACTCAGGCATGTGCATAAATCGATTTTCAAAAATAGTCTCGGTGATGGTTGCAACACCTTCAGCAACTGCATTCAGCGCACTAAACTGCGCCTGCATATCAGTTGGAAATGCCGGATGAGGCGCTGTCCGCAGACTAACACTCAGCGGTCTTTTTCCTTGCATATCGACCTTCACCCAATCCGTACCTGACTCGACTATAGCTCCGGCCTGCTCCAACTTTAGAAGCACACTTTCTAGCAGCTTAGGTTGGGTTTCAATCACCTTAACGCAACCACCTGTAATCGCTGCAGCCAACAGATAAGTCCCGGTTTCAATACGGTCGGGCAATACTGAATAATCGCAACCCGACAAACTATCAACACCATTAATGGTCAGGGTATCACTGCCAATCCCTTCGATCTGCGCCCCCATTGCAACTAAACAATGGGCTAGATCACTCACCTCTGGTTCTCTTGCTGCATTTTCAATGACGCTGGTTCCTTGAGCTAACACGGCTGCCATCAATAAATTTTCGGTGCCGGTCACCGTTACGGTCTCAAGTACGATATGTGCACCTTTTAAACGCTTAGCCCGTGCACGAATATAACCGCCTTCAACCTCGATCTCTGCTCCCAATGCGCGTAATCCCTTAATGTGCAGATCAACAGGTCGAGTACCAATCGCACAGCCACCTGGCAATGATACCGCGGCCTCACCGAAGCGGGCTAATAGAGGACCGAGCACAAGGATTGAAGCACGCATTGTCTTAACAAGATCATAGGGCGCGGTGAATTCTGTAATCTGGCTGCTATCAACTTGAATGAAACCACGTTCATCATGTGTCAACTTAGCGCCCATTTCAGAGAGTAGCTGCACTGTGGTTTTAACATCGCGTAGATCAGGTACGTTACGCACTGTCATTGGACTATCAGCAAGTAAGGTCGCCGCGAGAATAGGTAATACGGCATTCTTGGAACCAGAGGCACGAACAGAGCCATGCAGGGCTACACCACCATTAATAAGAAATTTTTCCATAAGTTAATCGCTAGCTAGGGCGGCCATTCAAGCCAATGTGGATTTAATGGCAGTTGTCGTCAACAACGACTAACTGCCGGCAGCTTGAGTGACCGAGCCTATCTTAAGTAGACGGCGTAGCCGCCTGACTATTAGTGTTAGCGATTCTATCAATCAAGGCCTCTAGTGAGGTCTCAGTAATTTCTTGATCAAAGCTGCTACGGAAGTTTTTAACTAAACTAAGCCCATCCACGGCGAGATCAAAAACACGCCATGCAGCATCTTTTTGACGGAAAACATAGGTCACTTTCATCGGCGCACCTGAACCTAGATCAAGCTCAGTATGAACCATATGGAATTTCTTCGATTTTTGTTCCACGTCACGCATGATAATGACTTTGGCATGACCATAATCTGCAATCGACTTTGCATAGGTACGTACCAGCATGGATTTAAACTCTTTGATAAAGTGTTGTTGCTGCTCACTTGTAGAGGTCTTCCAGTGTTTCCCCAGAATTAAACGTCCCATCGCCTGCAGATCAATAATCGGTAAAATAACTTCATCGATAACCGTATTCACGTAACCGGCTTCATTGCGGATACGATCTGCCTGCTGATTAACTATCGACAGTACTTCGCTTGAGGTCTGCTCAATGATTTGCTCTGGTGTACGTGAGTCTGCAAAGGCACTGGTGCTCAAAAGGAGGCTAGCACACAGTGCAAGAGTGGCAGTAATTTTCATAACAGATTCCTGAAATTCTTTAGTAATTAGTATCAATCTAGCCCGAGTAGACTAAAGCGCGCTATCGAGTAATCGAGGTCGCCAAGGGCCTAGCTTTTAGATCATTAAGTTTAACGCCACGGGCATACATGCACCGCAGTTTTTTGCCATAATACGCGCACTGATGGCAACTGTGAATTAAACAAGCTCAAGCTATCACCGGTTAAGCGGTGTCAGCGCCTGTTCTTCACTAAATTTTAAGCGATTTCAATAGAATATAGGTTTAAATATGTGGGTTATTCTCGCTGGACTGCTTGTCGGTCTGGTCATATTAGTTTGGAGTGCTGATCGTTTTGTAGACGGATCGATCGCCCTATCACACCATTTTCGTATCCCACCGATCGTCATTGGCATCGTAATTATTGGTTTTGGCACCTCAGCACCCGAGTTATTTATTTCAGGCATGGCCGCTATCGACGGGAATGGTGGCTTAGCACTGGGCAACGCCCTCGGCTCAAATATTGCAAATATCTTATTGATCCTTGGTGTAACTGCCATTATCACACCCCTAGTCGTCATCAAACGTACCGTCCTCTTTGATTTTCCAGTACTGCTGCTGGCAACTGCAATCCTTTGGCTAACACTTAAAGATGGTCAGCTCGACCGTGCTGATGGCAGCCTACTCATCATAGTTCTGGTAATCGCACTGGCGGCATTAAGCTATGTTGCTATGCGCACGGCATCATTCTCTACGCTTGAGATACCGACCTATTCTCAGAGCAAGGCCATAGCCTGGACACTGTTTAGCTTAGTCTGCCTCTTGATCGGCTCCAAAATCTTGGTTATCAGTGCTGTTGCCATGGCCGAATCGTTTAATATCCCTGACCTAGTTATCGGACTTAGCATCATCGCGATTGGCACAAGCCTGCCAGAGCTTGCCGCCTCAATTAGCGCCGCCAGAAAAGGCCATAGCGACCTAGCCATTGGCAATGTCGTAGGGTCAAATTTATTTAACTCTATGGCGGTAGTCGGTATTCCAGCTATGCTGCAGACCTATCCAGTAGCCAAAGAAGTGCTCTACAGGGATTATCCTGTGGTATTACTGAGTACACTAGTACTCTTTACCATGAGCTTATTGGCGTTAAGAAGCCGTGGCATTTACCGTTTCGGTGGCGTTATCCTATTATTGGGCTTTATCGCCTTTCAAAGCCTACTCTATCTTCAGATTAGTGGAACATAAGCATGACACTCAATGACCCTAGCAAGACCTTGTTACTTGCAAAGCAAGTGATCAAAACTCAGGCTACCGCACTTGAGCAACTTATCGAACAAGTTGATGATAACTTCACTAAAGCATGCAGCTTGATACTCGAAACCAGTGGCCGTGTAATTATTGTTGGGATTGGAAAGTCAGGCCATATTGGGCGCAAGATTGCAGCCACCATGGCAAGTACAGGCACCCCTGCATTTTTTGTCAGCGCGGCTGAAGCCAGTCACGGTGACCTAGGGATGATTTGTCGTGGTGATATTGTTTTGCTTTTATCAAACTCAGGTGAGTCAGATGAACTAGTCAGCCTCATTACTCCACTCAAGAAACTAGGCCTGCCACTGATTGCCCTAACCGGAAGTCCACGATCCACTCTGTCTAAAAATGCAGATGTTCATATCGATATCTCCGTGCAAGAAGAAGCCTGTCCGCTAGGATTGGCACCAACCACCAGCACCACGGCGACGCTAGTGATAGGCGATGCTCTGGCTATTGCTCTACTAGATGCTCGCGGCTTTGATAAAAATGATTTTGCGCGCTCTCATCCAGGCGGTAAACTTGGTAAGCGCCTAACATTATGTGTAAAAGACATCATGCGTGATGGCGAGCAAATTCCAAAAATCAGTGCCAATACCTCTCTAAAACAGGGCTTGTTAGAGATCAGTAGCAAGGGCTTGGGTATGACTGCAATCGTAGAAGAAGATGATCAATTAATCGCTGTCTTTACCGATGGTGACCTGCGTCGTGCACTCGATCAAGGGCTCAATATTAATCAGACTATGATGCAGGATGTTATGACCAGAGATTATCAGCACACTGGTGCTGATATATTAGTAGTCGAGGTGCTGGAATTGATGCAGACAAAGCGTATCAGTGCCATCCCTGTAATCGACGACAGTGGAAAATTAATTGGTGCGCTGAGTATGCACGACCTACTTAATGCTGGAGTAATCTAATGCAAGCTGAGCTTGAACAACGCTTAAAACAAATAAAACTAGTGGTCTTTGATGTCGATGGCGTCTTTACTGATGGCCGAATCTCACTTAATCCGGCCGGCGAAGAAAGTAAAACCTTTCATATACGGGATGGTCATGGTGTTCGCCTATTAATACATTATGGTGTCGAAGCCGCCGTCTTATCTGGGCGCAAGTCCAATGCTGTAAGCATTCGTATGCGTGAATTAGGCATGCAGGATGCCGATATTTTACAGGGACATATCGATAAACTCTCCGTATTTGACGACTTACTGGCACGCAAGCAGTTGACCGCTGATCAGGTCGCTTATATCGGTGATGATATAGTTGATCTGGGGCCGATACGTAAATCAGCTGTAGGTTTCGCAGTCAACGATGCCCACCCCATGGTTTGCAAACACGCCGATTATGTCACTCAGGAAAAAGGCGGCCATGGCGCAGTGCGCGAGATTTGCGAACTTATATTAGCAGCCCAAGGTCGCTTAAATGAAGCCTTAGAGTTCAACTTGTAAGCGAGTTTCCTGCGCTAGATTTAACCCAACCCCTAGCGTAAAGTGAATCAATAAAAGATTTTAAACCGATGCAGCAGAGAACCAATTAGCCTCATGATCAAGCAGCGAACGCTAAACTTTCTAGCCTTACTAGTGAGCATCAGTATGAGCATGGGGCAAGCCTATGCACGCAGTGATGACAGTGAGCAGCCACTTCATATTACAGCTGATGCCGCTGAGCTTAATGACAAGACAGGCATCAGCATCTATCGTGGTAACGTCAGAATGGTTCAAGGTACAACCATCATCACTGGCGACACCGTGACTATCTTTATGCTGCAGCGCAAAGTCAGCAAAATGATTTCACTAGGTGAACTTGCCAGCTACCAAGAGACAGCTGACGATGGTGATATTTTATTCTCTGAAGCTGAAGAGATGCATTTTTATAAACTTGAGGATCGGGTTGAATTATTTCGTCGCGGCAAGATCACTGAGAACGACAGCGTATTTCATAGTGAACATATCATCTACTACTTAGATGAGGGTTTGATTGATGCCGGTACTAAGACCGATCGCGTCGAAATCATGATCATGCCTAATACAGAAACCGGCAACTAAAATTTCTAATATGAGTCGACTTTGGGCTAAAGGTCTTTGCAAAAAGTACAAGCAACGACAGGTTGTTGAGAACGTAGATATTAGTGTTGAGAGCGGCCAGATAGTTGGCCTACTCGGGCCTAATGGCGCCGGGAAAACAACCAGCTTTTATATGTTGGCTGGATTGGTTTCCACTGATTCTGGCAGCATCGGTCTTGATGAGATAGACCTCACCAGCAAGGCTATGCACCAACGCGCAATGCACGGTGTAGGCTATCTGCCACAGGAAGCTTCTGTTTTTCGTGGTCTCTCGGTAGAAAAAAATATCCTAGCTATCCTTGAGTTACGCAAAGACCTAACGAAAGAAGATCGCTACGATCACTGCGAAAGATTACTTATAGAACTCCAAATTGAAGCTATTCGTCATAGCAAAGGTATAAGCCTTTCTGGCGGTGAACGACGACGCGTAGAAATTGCTCGTGCATTAGCGATGGAGCCAAAGTTTATTCTACTGGATGAGCCTTTTGCTGGCGTCGATCCAATCTCAGTAATTGATATTCAGCGCTTACTCAAACAGCTTACAAATCGTGGTATTGGCTTACTGATAACAGATCATAATGTGCGTGAAACATTATCCATCTGCTCCAGCGCTTACATCCTTAATCAAGGAAAAATCATAGCGCAGGGTTCAACTGCCGAACTACTCGCCAATCAAAAGGTACGTGAAGTTTACCTAGGTAATGATTTTTCTCTGTAGCTGTAACAGATCGTAACGCGCACTATAGAACAATAATTTAAACTGTGATTTCCGCAAGTAATCAAGTCATACTAACAGCATGTTAAAACCTGCTCTGCAACTTCGTCTCGGGCAATCACTCTCGATTACGCCTCAACTGCAACAAGCAATCCGCTTATTGCAGCTTTCATCGTTGGAACTACAAAGTGAAATTCAAGACCTTTTTGAATCAAACCCTTTGCTTGAAAAAGATGAGGATTTTGATACTGATGACACTGCTGAATCGAAAGATAAGGACAGCAGTGAAAAAGAAATTGATGCTGAACAACAGACACTCAGTGAAGACTTACCCATAGATAGTAATTGGGAGGACACCTATCCTGAGGCCAGCGTTTATCGAGAGGCCAGCAGCCAGCCAGTAGTTGATATCTATGCTAATGAAAGCGGTGCTGGTGAGTCTCTAAAACAACATTTATCTGATCAAATCAACCTCATCCATCTGAGTGAGACAGATCGTGCTTTAGCCTACACATTGATAGATGAAATCGATGTGGATGGTTATTTATGCGATAGCATTGAAACTATTTATCAAGATCTTTTAGAATCTTTACCTGAACTAGAGCTAGATGAATTAGTCTCAGTATTACACCTCATTCAACAACTAGATCCGGTAGGCAGTGGTTCACAGAATCTAAGTGAGTGTTTAGACTTACAGCTACAGCAGCTAGACGATGACACGCCCTTTCTTGCTACAGCTAGAACCCTCGTTCAGCACTATATTGATGCCTTAGGCAAACGTGATTTACGCTTGCTTCAGCGTAAGTTAGATCTTAATACTAAAGACTTAGAACTCGTAATCAACCTAATCCAGTCATTAAACCCTCGTCCAGGTGCACAAATATCTAATATTCGACCAGACTATGTCATCCCCGATGTGAGCATAATACGCACCAGCACAAGTTGGCGAGTAGAGCTCAATAGTGACATCTCGCCGAAACTAAAAATCAATCAAGCTTATGCTGATCTAGCTGACAATAAAAAGAATAACGAAGCTAATGGCTACATACGCAAGCATTTACAAGAAGCGCGTTGGTTCATTAAGAGCTTACAAAATCGTAATGACACCTTGCTCCGTGTCGCCAGCGCCATCGTCGCACATCAACAGCCATTTTTTGAGCAGGGACCAGAGGCCATGACGCCTATGGTTCTGCGTGATATTGCAGATGATTTAGAGCTACATGAATCGACTGTATCGCGTGTTACAACGAATAAATATATGCATACACCGCGTGGGATCTTCGAGTTCAAATACTTTTTCTCCAGCCATGTCGGTACGCGTGATGGCGGTGTCTGCTCCGCAACCGCGATCCAAGCGATGATCAAAAAACTCATTAGTGAGGAAAGTCACTCAAAACCATTGAGCGATAGCAAGCTTTCAAAGATTCTTGAAGAAAAAGGCATCAATGTTGCGAGACGTACGGTAGCTAAATACCGCGAAAGCCTCCATATTGCGGCCTCAAGTGCTCGTAAGAGCCTGTAATTCTAATCTGGCATAGATGAACTAACTTGCGCTCATCTATGCCTAGCCTATACTGGAATTACAGGTAATCATGAAACCGATATCTAGGAGGTAGATATGAAAATTGAGTTAACAGGGCAACATATTGATGTTACACCTTCCCTCCACGACCATGTACATGAAAAATTCAAGCGTCTTGAACGTCATTTTGATCGCGTCATTAATGCTCATATTGTGCTCTCTGTAGAAAAACAGCGACACCACGCAGAAGCCTCCCTACTGGTGAGTCAGAACACAATTTTTGCAGAGTCAACATCCGAAGATATGTATGCCGCAATTGACCAATTAATTGATAAACTTGATCGCCAGATTGTTAAACATAAAGAAAAAACTAAAGATCATCACAAGCATGAAGGCATGCACCGAAAACTAGTGCAGCCCTGAAGGCTTCAGATTTATTATTGAGTAATCATGAAAGATTCAAAGTTAGGCCAATATTTAGACACTGATCGTATTGTTGTCAGCGGTGAAATGAGCAGTCAAAAGCGTGTTTTTGAGATTCTAGGTGAACTATTAAGCACCGGACTTGAAAGAGTTCAAAACACTCAAATCAGTATTGAACTGCAAGCTCGAGAACGTTTGGGCTGTACCGCTTTAGGCCATGGTGTCGCTATACCCCATTGTCGTATCGATAATGTTAGTGAGATCCGTGGTGCAGTAATCAAGTTAGATAGCGGCATTGAATTTGATGCCCCAGATGACAAGCCTGTTGATCTTATCTTTGCTTTATTAGTTCCACAGGAAGCCAATCAAGAACATCTAGAAACTCTCTCTGAATTAGCTCAATTTCTTTCTGACAAAGAAAATCGTGTGCGTCTGCGCGAGTGCCACAATGCACAGGCATTGCTAGATGCGCTAATGATAGATAACGATCACCAAACCATCTAACACCATAAAAAAGAGCCCTTCATGCATGAGCAGATCACCCCCGCATCGATCTTAGAAACGTTTGGAGAAAAGCTTAACCTCTCGGTATGGGCGGGTGCTGAGTTTCTAAATAACCCTTTTTCTCACCATAGCTTCAGTGATGATTCAGCCAGCCTGGTTGGCTATTTTAATTCCATCCATACCAGTCAGGTGCAGGTCATTGGTAGCATAGAAAAGAATTATATTTCCAATCTTCCTGAGATAGAAAAAGAACAAGTCCTCACTCGAATGTTTGCGGCATCAACTGTTGCGGTCTGTGTTTCTGATAGTTTACAACCGCCCGCTATTTTAGAGCGCTTCGCCAAGCAGTATCAAAAACCTATCTTTTGCTCAAGCACTTCCTCAACTGAAGTAATTACACGACTAAGATATTTCCTATCACACTCTCTTGCTGACAAAGAAATTCTGCATGGTGTGTTTATGGAGATTATCAGCCTGGGTGTTTTACTTACTGGCGCCAGTGGCTTAGGTAAAAGTGAACTAGCCCTAGAATTAATTACTCGTGGTCATCGCTTAATTGCTGATGATGCACCTGAGTTTATGCGCGTCTCTCCAGATACCATTACCGGAAAATGCCCACCTGTCCTTCTAGATTTTCTTGAGGTGCGTGGCTTGGGTGTTCTCAACATACGAGAGATGTATGGTGATTCATCGATTAAACTCAGTAAATATTTACGCTTAATTCTACATTTAACGCCATTCAATCAAGCACCTGAAGACCGCTTAAGCAGCATTCAAGACACCAAGAATATTCTTGGTCTAGATATTCCAGTCATACCGTTACCAGTGGCCCCAGGCAGAAACCTTGCAGTGCTCGCAGAAGCAGCTGTGCGTAACCACCTTCTCCGCCGAAGTGGCCATGACGCCTCTGCTGACTTTATCAAACGTCAGCATAAAGCTATATCAGAGGACCGTGGGGGAGAATGAAGATAATCTTCATTGCTGGCCTCTCAGGCTCAGGCAAGTCCATCGCCTTAAATACTTTTGAAGATTATGGCTATTACTGCATTGATAATGCACCGAGTGCATTACTCCCTGAATTGATCGAAAAATGCATCGCTACTGATGGAACACGCTATGAACAACTCGCCATCGGTATTAGCGCACATTCAAAAAAAGTAGAGTTGGATCTACTACTGCATTTCATAAAAAACTTGAAAGTTAAGGGTCACCATGTTGACCTACTCTTCATCAACGCAGAAAAAAGCACGCTCATCAAACGCTATAGTGAAACGCGCCGCAAACACCCCTTAAGTGACCAGAATAATTCTCTAGTAGAAGCTATTGATACTGAGATAGAAAATTTATCAGAACTGGCAACTGCAGCTGATCTCAAATTAGATAGCAGTCAAAGTAATGTTCGCCAGTTTCGCCACCTAATTAAAAATATTATTATTGAGAATGACACTAAAATAAGCCCACTTGGGCTGACAGTCGTTCTTCAGTCTTTTGGCTTTAAATATGGGAGCCCAAATGACTCAGACTATATGTTTGATGTACGCTGCCTACCAAATCCTTACTGGCAGCCGCAACTTCGTGAGCTCACTGGCCATGATCGCCTAGTACAAGACTATTTAAGTCAACAAAGTGAAGCTGTAGAGATGATAAAATCAATTCAAAATTTTATGCGACAATGGATTCCGTTCTTTAATGCTGAAGACCGTAGTTACTTAACTATTTCTATTGGCTGCACGGGTGGACAACATCGTTCAGTTTACTGCGTCAATGAGTTAGCTAAATTCTTACAGCAAGATGCTTTGTTTCGTACGATTATTCGTCATCGTGAATTAGAGAATTAAGATATAAAATTTTGGAACTATAATTAATATGAGTGTTAGCGTTTTAATCGTCTCTCATGGCGAGCTTGCAGAACAACTAATCAAGATTGCAACGTCAACCTTTGGTGGCAAAGCTCCTTTATCATGCAGGTCACTTTCAGTATCACAAAACTGTGATCCTGATTTAATAGCCAGCAGTAATACCGGGATGCTTTCCAAACTAGATCAAGGTGATGGCGTTCTCATACTCACCGATGCCTATGGATCCACACCTAGTAATATTGCTAACCGTCTCGCGACGACATCATTAAGCAAAGTGATTTCTGGCGTTAATCTTCCAATGCTTTTACGCATCTTCAACTATCCACAGCAGTCACTGGAAGCACTTAGTGTTACTGCCTTTGATGGTGGTAAAGATGGGATCATTGTCTGCTCATGAGTGACAATTCAATCCAAGAAGCATTAACTATTTGTAATAAGCTCGGACTGCATGCACGAGCGGCAGCAAAGTTTGTCTCCATCTCGGCTGAATTTTCAGCCAGCATTGAAGTTGAAAAAGACAGTCGTCGTGTCAATGGAAAAAGCATTATGGGCGTGATGATGTTAGCAGCAAGTCAGGGCTCTACAATCACTTTATATATCACCGGTGAAGACGCTGATGCGGCAATGGAAAAACTGCGCACATTAGTCGCCGACCGCTTTGGTGAAGAAGAGTAGATCATGGCATTAATGATTAGTGGTTTAGGTGTTTCGCGTGGTGTCGCTATTGGTGCTGTTCACATCCTGCAGCGCAGCTCGCTTGAGATTTATGAACGCCACCTTAAAGCTACTGAGGTAGAAGCTGAAGTACAACGCTTCAAGTCTGCAGTCGCCACCGCCACCCAGCAACTAAGTGATATCCAAAACAGTGTGCCTGCTGACGCACCCAAAGACATCGCTGCTTTTATTGGCTCACATCTTTTGATGCTTGATGACTCTATGCTCTCAGAGGTGCCAGTTGATTTAATACGCAGTCGCCATTGTAATGCCGAGTGGGCACTGAAAATCCAGCGTGACCAAGTTGTTTCTGTCTTTGAAAAAATGGAAGACGAGTATCTGCGGACACGACAGAATGATATTGATCATGTTATTCATCTCATCCAAAAAATTCTCTTTGACCAACAGTATCTTGTTAGTGACGAAGTACAAACTTTAGCTGGCAGTATTATTGTTGCTGATGATTTGACCCCAGCTGATACCGTTCTTCTACAAAATCAAAATATTGCAGGCTTCATCACTGAGTTAGGTGGGCCGCTATCGCATACCGCGATCATTGCTCGCAGTCTAGGTATTCCAGCAGTGGTTGGCGTGCCTGACGCTAGATTACTGCTTAAGAATAACGAGATAGTTATTGTTGATGGTAGTGAGGGTATGGTGCTTGCAGGTGTTGATAATGACACCATCAGCAACTACCAAGGGAAGCAAAAGTCTCTAGAAGAAGCCAAACGAAAACTGCATTCACTACGCGAGGTTGCAGCAAAAACGCGAGACAATGTAGTGATCAAGCTACAGGCCAATGTCGAGTTATTAGATGATACCCGAGCACTTGCTAACTGTGGCGCTGATGGTGTCGGTCTTTACCGTACTGAGTTCCTCTATATCGACCGTACCGAGCCCGCAAATGAAGCCGAGCAGTATGATGCTTATGTCAAAGTGATACGCCTCATGAATGGGCGTCCAGTCACTATTCGTACTTTAGACCTTGGCGCAGAAAAAGAATTTGATCCCAAGTACCAGGGACCTCTGGCACAAAATCCAGCATTGGGTTTACGTGGCTTGCGTCGCTCATTACGTGACACCGAACTGTTTAAGTTACAACTGCGTGCGATCCTCCGAGCTTCCAGCATAGGCCCAACAAAGCTTATGTTCCCTATGCTTACCAGTGAAGATGAGTTACAGAGTGCACTAGTGGTACTAAACCAAGCAAAGCGTGAACTACTGAATGAAAACCAAGCATTCGATGACACTCTAGCGATCGGCGCCATGATCGAAGTTCCGGCCTCGGCATTAGCCGCCAATCAGTTTGCAAAGAATCTAGACTTTCTCTCTATTGGTACCAATGACTTAATTCAATACACACTCGCCATTGACCGTATCGATGAGGCTGTGAACTATCTCTATGATCCCCTGCATCCTGCGGTACTGCAATTAATCCACCTAACCTTAAAGGCAGGGCAACGTGCAGGTATTCCTGTTTCCATGTGTGGAGAAATGGCGGGAGATATTCGTTATACCAAACTCTTACTGGGCATGGGCTTGCGTGAGTTCAGCACACATCCAACCAGCGTTTTAGAGGTGAAGTCTATTATCAATGCCACTGATGTATCCGCCCTAGAAGAATCCTGCAAGGATATTCTAAGCGACCACATCTCCTCTGCAAAGATTCATCACCTTGTCGATCAGCTCAATTCATAACTCAGTTCGCCAAGCCTAAACTATCTGGCATTCGCTACAGATCTAAGTACACTAAGTTGCAGTTTCACGTTTAATGAATAGGGCCATGCGCTGGCCCAATCTCGAGCGAATCCATGGCTAAATTAGCAACTCAAGCACTCAATAACCTTCAGGTTATTAGTCAGGCATTAGAGTCTGGTGAGTTGCAGCGTGCCTCAAGAATTCTTAACGCCCTTCACCCCGCCGAAGTAGCCGCACTGCTCGAATCAGTACCCTATACACAGCGCTCTTATATCTGGAATACCTTAGACCCTGATGACCTTGGTGAAATCCTGCTTTTGGTGGGTGAAGAGGTTCGTAGTGGCCTGATTAAGAATATGAATCAGGATGAGATGCTGGCAGCGACAGAAGGCCTTGAGCTAGATGACTTGGCTGACTTGCTAGCTGATCTACCTGAAACGGTTGCACTCTCTGCACTCAGTTCTATGAGTATCCGTGATCGTCAGCGCGTTGAGTCTGTGCTCTCATTTGATGAAGAGAGTGCGGGTGGTCTAATGAATACCGATACCGTAACAGTACGCAAAGAAGTCACTATTGATGTAGTACTTCGCTATTTGCGGGCACGGGATGAACTCCCAGCGCATACTGACACCTTATTTGTTGTTGACCAAAATGATCATTACATCGGTAGTTTGCCACTGACCTCAGTACTCACCAGCGATCCAGCCCATGTCGTCCTCGACTTAATGGAAGACAGCATTGATCCACTATTGCATAGCCTCTCTAACAAAGAAGTGGCGATGCGTTTTGAGAACCTTGATCTTGTCACCGCTCCGGTTATTGATGAAAACAATAAATTAATCGGTCGCATCACAATTGATGACGTGGTTGATGTTATTCGTGAAGAAGGTGAGCACTCAGTGATGAGTATGGCGGGCCTAACTGAAGAAGAAGACTTGTTTGCACCGGTTACACAATCGACTAAACGGCGAGCCTTATGGCTGGGTGTGAATATGGCCACCGCCTTTTTAGCTGCTTGGGTGATTAGCTTATTTCAATCAACCCTAGAAGAATTAATTGTACTGGCTGTGTTAATCCCTGTGGTTGCTAGCATGGGAGGTATTGCTGGCAGCCAAACCTTAATCTTGGTTATTCGTGGTATTGCACTAGATCAAATTGGCCCAGCAAACTCAAAGATCCTCATCTGGCGAGAATTCGCTATCGGTGTACTAAATGGACTTTTTTGGGCGGTTATTGTTGGTCTAATTGCCTATCTCTGGTTCGGCAACATACAACTTGGCTGGGTTATTGGTCTTGCGATGATCGCTAATTTAATCTGCGCGGGCTTAGCCGGCGTTCTCATTCCAATCGCACTCCGCCGTTATGGCATTGATCCGGCGCTGGCAGGTGGTGTTGTGCTAACGACAATTACTGATGTCGTTGGTATCTTTGCTTTTTTAGGCTTAGCCACCTTATTACTGGTATAGCCGCTCTAAATAATCAGGTCTTAGGCAGAGTAACGCCGGTCTGGCCTTGGTACTTGCCATCACGATCCTTGTAAGATGTTTCACAGGGCTCGTCTGATTCAAAGAAAATCATCTGTGCGACACCCTCATTAGCATAAATCTTTGCCGGTAACGGTGTGGTGTTAGAAAACTCTAAGGTCACATGCCCTTCCCACTCGGGTTCTAGCGGCGTGACGTTAACAATAATACCGCAGCGTGCATAAGTTGATTTACCTAAACATACAGTCAAAACAGACCGTGGAATACGAAAGTATTCAACAGTGCTGGCTAAGGCAAAGGAGTTAGGAGGGATAATACAAACATCGCCCTCAAAGTCGACGAAGCTATCTGGATTGAATGCCTTCGGATCGACAACTGCTGAATTAATATTGGTAAATATCTTAAAGTTTTTTGAGCAGCGTACGTCATAGCCATAACTAGACGTGCCGTAAGAAATGATGCGTTCATCGTTGGCCGTCTTTACTTGGCCCGCGGTAAACGGTTCGATCATCTTATGCTCTTCAGCCTGACGCCGAATCCATGAATCTGATTTTATCGACATAACCCTGCTCGCAAACGCTAAATATGAATTTAAGTGTTCTGAATAACAATCTTTGGAAACTTAGCACTGTAATCTTTACTCTTAGCCGCTAACTTCGCTGCTGTCTTACGTGCGATCTCTCCGTAGATCTGTGCCACTCGACTATCCGGGTCAGCAACAACAGTGGGAACACCACCATCAGCCTGCTTACGGATACTGATATCTAACGGCAATGAGCCCAAGAGATCAACACTATATTCAGCAGCCATTTTCTCACCACCACCACTACCAAAAATAGGCTCTTCATGGCCACATTCGCTACAAATATGAGTACTCATGTTTTCAACAATACCGAGCACTGGAACTTCAACTTTTTCGAACATCTTCAGACCTTTACGGGCATCAAGAAGTGCGATGTCTTGCGGAGTCGTGATGATCACGGCGCCACTGACTGGAATTTTTTGCGCTAAGGTCAATTGCACGTCACCGGTGCCTGGTGGTAGATCGACAACCAAGTAATCAAGACCACGCCATTGCGTATCGTTCAATAATTGCTCTAAAGCTTGGGTCACCATCGGGCCACGCCAGATCATTGGGGTTTCGTCATCAATCAAGAAACCAATCGACATCGCCTGCAGGCCATGACCTTCCATGGGCTCAAGACTCTTTCCGTCTGATGAGTCCGGTTGGCCACTGATACCCAGCATGCGAGGTTGGCTTGGACCATAAATATCGGCATCCAAAATACCTACTGTGGCGCCTTCAGCAGCCAATGCTAACGCGAGGTTAACTGCGGTGGTTGATTTTCCAACACCACCCTTACCCGAAGCGACAGCAATAACATTTTTAATGTTATCCAGTGGTTTCAAGCTCTTTTGTACCGAGTGTGCTGTGATTTTCCAGTCGACACTGACCTCAACCGAAGCAACCCCATCAAGCGCAGAAACAGCGGCAGTGACCTGCTGGCTGAAGATTTCACGCATACTTTTCGCTGGATAGCCTAATTCAATCGCAACAGTGACCTTGTCACCATCGATAGTAATGTCCTTGATCGCCTTAGTGACTACCAGATTTTTACCGATATTAGGATCAATAATCGTTTTTAGTGATTGTTCGACCTGCTCACGCGTGATGACTGCCATCTGTTTTTCCTCGTACAAACTATTTATAAAGAAGCGCAGTAAAACACCCAAAAACACTTTTTCCAAGCCCCATCATGAGGTAGTTAGCCACTGTAATGGACTGTCTAGTGACAACTAATACAAAATAGAGTTTCTCAGCCATATAGAGCCCAGTTTATTAAGCTGGTAAGGTACGCGAACTATTAAATAAGTTGTGTTGCCGTGGAATCTCGAAGAATACTCGTTACTAGTGCCTTACCTTACGCTAATGGATCAATCCATTTAGGCCATTTGGTAGAATACATACAGACTGATATCTGGGTACGTCTGCAGAAAATGTGTGGTCATCACTGTATTTATGTCTGCGCCGATGATGCCCATGGCACACCGATTATGCTGCGTGCACAGGAAGAAGGTATTGAACCTGAAGAACTCATTGCTAAGACGCAAACAGAGCACGAAGCTGATTTTTCTGAGTTTCTTATAGGTTTCGACAACTTTCACAGCACACACTCCGAAGAAAACCGCAATTTCGCCGAAGATATCTTCAAGAAGCTGCAACATAAGGATCTCATCAACACCCGTAGTGTGATTGATCTCTTTGATCCTGAACAAAAAGTATTCTTGCCAGATCGCTTTGTGCGCGGTACCTGTCCGAAATGTAAGGCTGAAGATCAATACGGCGATAACTGCGAGGCCTGTGGTGCAACCTACTCGCCCGCGGATCTGATTAACCCGCATTCAGCACTCAGTGGTGCCACCCCTGTTGAGAAAGAAAACCTCCATTACTTTTTTCAACTGGGAAAATTAGAAGAAGAACTGAAGACATGGACGCAATCTAATAGCTTACAGCCTGAAATCAGCAACAAAATTTCAGAGTGGTTTGAAGACGGTCTAAAAGATTGGGATATTTCGCGTGATGCCCCTTATTTTGGATTTGAGATCCCAGGTGCTACCGGTAAGTACTTTTATGTCTGGTTAGATGCACCAATTGGTTACATGGCGAGCTTTAAAAATTATTGTGAGCGTAGTGGCGAAGATTTCGACGCTTACTGGAACGCTGACAGTACAGCTGAGCTTTATCACTTTATCGGTAAGGATATTGCCTACTTCCACACCTTATTCTGGCCAGCCACCTTGATGGGCGCCGGTTACCGTAAACCGACTAATGTCTTCTGCCACGGCTTCTTAATGGTTAATGGCAAAAAAATGTCTAAGTCCAGGGGCACCTTCATCAAGGCGCGAACCTACTTAAACCATTTACAGCCTGAATATCTACGTTACTACTTTGCAGCCAAGCTCGGCCCTGGCATTAACGACCTAGATCTTAACCTTGATGATTTCCAACAACGCGTTAACAGTGATGTTGTCGGTAAATTAGTTAATATTGCTAGTCGTTGTGCGGGTTTCATTAGCAAAAAGTTTGATGCCAAACTCAGCGCAAGTTTTTCCAGTGAATGTGAACAGGCCTTTGCTGAGGCCACCGCAGCGAATACCGAGATCAAGGATCACTACGAGCAGCGCCGTTATGCTGAGGCAATTCGTAGCATCATGAAGATTGCTGATCAAACCAACCAGTTGATCGATCAATACAAGCCGTGGGAAAAAATCAAAGACGAAAACTGTAAAGAAGAAGTTCACCAGATCTGTAGCTTTGGCATCAATATGTTCCGCCTCTTAATTGGCTATTTGAAACCGGTGTTGCCAGAGCTAGCCGGCAAAGCAGAAAACTTTTTCAATGATGAGCTGACATGGGCTGATTTAGCCTCAGGGAAAACCCTGCCTGAAGGTCACATCATTAATAAATTTAAACCGCTGATGACGCGCATTGAAAGCGATAAGGTAGAAGCCATGATTGAAGAGACTAAAGAGCAAGCCAGTGCACAAGCCCCAGTCATCTCAGCTAGCGACCCTATCGACAGCGAGATTAGTTTTGATGACTTTGCCAAGCTCGATCTACGCGTGGCACGTATTAGCAAAGCAGAACTCGTTGCCGGAGCAGATAAGTTACTGCAGCTCACCCTAGACCTAGGTGAGGCCACCGGTGGCCTTGAAAAGAATGTATTTGCAGGTATCAAGAGCGCCTATTCACCCGAAGAACTAGAGGGTAAATTAGTTGTCATGGTAGCCAACTTAGCCGCAAGAAAAATGCGCTTTGGTCTATCAGAAGGCATGGTACTGGCTGCTAGTGGTGATGACTCCGGTCTATTCGTGATCCATCCAGACAGCGGTGCCGAAGCCGGCATGCGCGTAAAGTAAGCCTCACTATGTACAATCAATACAGTGCGCAGCTTGCCTTTATTGATGAGCAACGCTGTATCGGTTGCGCTCTATGCCTCAAGGCCTGTCCCTTTGATGCCATCCTAGGCACTTCACAATTCATGCATAGCGTCATTAAAAGCTATTGCACAGGCTGCAAACTCTGCATACAACCCTGCCCTGTCGATTGTATAGAAATGCGTGACAATCCTGAGTACAGCGACACGATCAAAGCCGATGCACATAAGCAGGAGCGTAAAAACTTCGCCAACGCCAGCAAGCAACGATTACAACAGCGTAAGTTACGTTTAGAGGTGCGCCGTGACGTTGTGAATGCCGCTAGACAACAAAGCAAGGCGAGCATGGCAGACAAATTAGCGGAGCTCAAAAACCTGCAAAAGAAGATATGAACCGCGAAAAACGCACTGCGATTTTTTCAATATTGCGTGAGCAAAATCCAAAGCCAACAACTGAGCTGCACTTCACGAATGAATTTGAGTTATTAATCGCTGTTATTTTATCCGCACAGGCAACGGATATTGGCGTCAACAAAGCGATTGATAAATTATACCCTGTCGCCAACACGCCGCAGGCCATCTATGACTTAGGTGAGAAGAAGCTAAAGACTTTCGTGAAAAGTATTGGGCTCTTCAATACCAAGGCTAAAAACATCATTAAGACCTGCAAGATCTTGATAGATGACTACAACGGTGTGGTACCAGAAGATCGAGAAGCCTTGGAGTCTTTACCTGGAGTCGGTAGAAAAACGGCTAATGTCGTATTGAACACAGCCTTTGGTCATCCAACTATTGCTGTAGACACACATATCTTTCGCGTCTCCAACCGCACAGCCATTGCGCCGGGAAAAAATGTACTGGAAGTAGAAAAGCGCCTTGAGCGTTTAATTCCTGAGGAGTTTAAACTTGATGCGCATCATTGGCTGATCTTACATGGACGCTACACCTGTATTGCACGCAAACCTTTATGTTCACAATGCATCATTCATGAACTCTGTGAATACCGCCAAAAAACCAGCACTGCCGTTTAGATTTATTTAACTGCTTCTGTGCGCGCATAATCCCAACGCACGGCTGTAGATAACATCAGATAAGCCAGTAATGTAAACATAACACTGGATACTAAGGTATTACGGAAGAATGGAATACCAGCAACATAGGCCTGCATGAGTCCATTTAATGTTGCGGCATAAGTCTCACTCGCTAGCCAAGCACCAAAATTCGTCACCAAGAAAAACCAGACTGCTGACAAGACTGAGGCTGAGGTCAACCTGATTAGCGAAACGCGCTGTAAAGCATAACGGCTAAAGATCACTATCCCTGCCATGGCTAGATAAACAAACAACATTGAACTGTGTAATCCCAAGTACAGATCACTCAGCAACATCGCACTCAAGGGGATGATTAAGGCTAGGCGCCAGTCACGCAGAAAAGCACCCGACAACAGGCTCATTGCGGCCAGTGGTGTGAAATTAGGAGGGTGCGGTAAGCAACGACTCAAGGCCAAAAACATAACCATTGCCAGCAACCACTTCCAACTCATTGTTGTTGGCATTTCAATTTTATCTTTCATCATAATCCTCATGACCATAACCACGCTGCACCACGGACTCCACTTGAGTCACCAAACTTAGGTGCACGTAATTCAGTCTGCACTGTTTCAGTAAACACAAACTCTGTTAACAAGGCAGGTACATTATCATACAGCCTTGTCATATTAGATAAGCCACCGCCAAGTACAATAACATGTGGATCTAAAATATTAATCACCTGAGCCAGACTTTTTGCCAAACGCAGTTCATACCTCTGCAATGCAGCCTCAGCTATCACATCACCACGATCAGCCAAGGCGACAATGTCTTGCACAGAGTGCAACTGCTGCGAGGCCTGTTGATAATCTGCAGATAAGGCAGGGCCTGATAAAAAGCTTTCTATACAAAGCGGCTTACCACACCAACAATTTGCAATTTGCTGTTCTTCAGCCGTCGGCGCTGGTAACGGGTTATGCCCCCACTCACCACTGATGCCGTTACGTCCGTTAAGTAATTGTTTATCAACCACTACTCCAGCACCACAGCCTGTGCCAATGATCACAGCAAAGACCGTAGCCGCATCCATCGCGGCGCCATCAATGGCTTCGGAGAGGGCAAAACAATTAGCATCATTGGCCAGCCGTATATCACGCCTTAATAACTTTTCTAAGTCTTGCTGTAGCGGCTTCGCATTGAGACATACTGAATTACTGTTGCGCAGTAACCCCGTTACTGGAGAGATCGAACCCGGTGTCCCAATACCAATACTGCCGCGCGTCGCTAACTGCAGCTCAGCTGTGGTTATCAAGGTAGTGATCGCTAACAGCGTTTTCTTATAGTCACCCTGTGGAGTGCTGACACGCTGGCGATAACATTCATCACCGGCATCATCCAAGGCAATTATTTCAATTTTGCTGCCACCCAGATCTATTCCAAATCTCAAATCATCATCTCCAGCTACGCGACCTTATTATGACTCATCAAGCTCATCATCTGATTGCAATACTATCAGACCATTTTCTTTGGCTGAGGCAGCTTCAAATCTTTTTGCCAATAACTGGGTGCTGTCTGTTTCAGCTTTTCAAGCACGCGACAAAGAACAAAGAGTAAATCTGACAAGCGATTAACATACTGCAACAACTCAACACGCAGTTCATGCTCAGATGACCATTCCACCAAATGCCGTTCAGCCCTGCGACAGACTGTCCGTGCAACATGACAATGAGCAACAGCAGCGTCACCACCTGGCAGAATGAAATCCTTGAGTGCTGGCAAGTCTTGATTGAAGTGGTCAATCCACTGCTCTAACCAGAGAATATCAGCAGCATGCGTGAGCTCACACTGCGGCGCACTCAGCTCACCACCAACATTGAATAACTGATGTTGCAGAGCAAGGATAATAGCGCAGACCTCACTCTCCTCTGAACTATGCACCAAGACGCAGGCTAGATTAGCATTCAACTCATCCAAATCACCCTGCGCCTTAATCAATGAGCAATCCTTAGCAACGCGTTCACCGGTTGCCAAACCTGTACTGCCATCATCACCTGTGCGCGTGTATATCTTAGTTAAACGATTGCCCATAGCATCATCTCCTATAGTGTAATTTCAAAACCAGCATAAATAGTTGTTCCTTCATCGTTGTATCCTGAAACCTCAATATAGTCTTCATCAAAGAGGTTGCTTACACGCCCCCATAGCTTCAGGTCAGAGGCTACTGCATAGTTTATGGTCATATTAATCAGGAGGTAGTCATCTAATTCAACTCTACTAGAAGAGCCTCCACTATAAACAGCATCACGATGCTTACCAATATGATCAGCTGACAGCTGTAGATTAGCCTTATCTTCGAAGAAGGCATAATTTAACAAACCACTCCATTGATGCTTAGGTCGTCTGATTTCGGTTTTATCATCACCACCACTAACACCTTCAGTTGCAACAAGGTAAGTATAAGAAAAACCATAACGAATATTGCCTGATAAGTTACCTTGTAAGTTTAGCTCAAGGCCATCACGTTTACTCTCTCCATCAGAATTAATTGATCCGTTGGAGGTCTCGTTACCAACAATCTCATCCTTAAGTCGCTGTTGAAACAGAGTCACTGTTAGATTCATTTGCTCGTCAAAAAATCCTTGAGATATTCCCAGCTCCCAGTCCTTGGAATGCTCAGCCTTAAGGTCTGGGTTACCAATAAAGCTGGCTGGTGACCAGCCAAATAGCTCAGTAAATGTTGGATTCTTAACACCTGTTGCGTGTGCAATATGTAATTTAGTATCCCAACCAGGGTAAATATAGCTCAAACCCAATCGGTATGTTTTCGCATTCCTAAACTCATCATTATCATCTGTACGACCACTGGCAGAAAAATTAAAGTCATCCATAAATCCTAATTGATATTCAGCAACATACCCATAATTTATTATGCGCTGTTTATGACTAGAGCTACTAGTGACCTGCTCATAGTTATCACGTTCACGTTCAGCTGCAAAGGTTAGGCTTTGACGGTTAATCCTGTCATTTGAAACAGGTAGTTTAAAGGTACTCTGATACATCCATTTGTGCTTCTTACCGTTATACCTTGATATACCATAACTCTGCTTGTCTTTATTTTTCTGGTCGACAACGGAGTAAGCAAGCTGTTGCTGCCAACGGCTTTGCCATGAATCCCATTTATAAAAAACACGGCTTAAATACTCTTTATCATCACCTTCAGCATACCCATCTGTAGTACTTCCAGGGTCAGATTCACCATCGCTATTTTTATAATGAAATACCAAGCCAAGCTCTGCACCATTATTGAAATTATAATGGCTCTTTAAATTTAAGACTTTCTGATTATAGCCATCTTTCTCGTTACCTAATCTAATGGAATTAACTCCGTCAGTTCTAACAAGGTCAGCACCTAACTGGATATCAAATTGATCTCCTCCATAACCGAGGCTTAATCCTTTTCTCCAGTAATCACGCTGCCCAAGACTTGAACTAAGCGTTACCTCGCGCCCTTTTTTTGCTCGTTTAGTAATAATATTAATTACACCACTTAGGGCATCACTTCCCCATAGGGAGCTTTGTGCTCCTCGCAATACTTCAATACGCTCAACCTGCTCAGTACTAATTTTATCAAATCGAAATTCTGATCCTGACGACAGCCTATTCGCCTCAATCCCATCAATCAAAACCAAGATATGATTAGCCTCACCACCTCGCATCCGTAGCTGCGTTAGGTTTCCAGAACCACCAGTGCGTGAGATATTCAATCCGGGCACAGATTGCAACAACTCACTGACATAAGCTGCTTTGCTTTCGGCAATCTGTTCTGCTGTGATAATGCTGATGGTAGTCGAGCTATGCTGCAGCTCAATCGGCGTGCGACTGGCTGTGACTGAGATGGTTGGCAGAATATCCTCTGCAATAACGGGCTTAACTGTAAAAAGAATAAATAAAATAAAGACGCGTATAAAGCTCACAAAATCCCCTTCCGGATAGTATGTTATGAGCAAACGCAGTGGACCACGACAAGTATTTATCGTGCACAATAGATTAGGTGGTCGATAAATATCAACCCACCATACTCCAACCTAAATCGCCCACCGCAATTTGCCGTACAGTTTAGGCCGGTCTCCGGGCTCAAGAGCGGTTTAGTCGATCTGGCAATCTCTGCAGCCAGTTCAAACTAAACGTCTGTATAACCTTCCCATGCCTTATGAGCACAGTGGTAAATAATACAGATAGACTCTCTTACCGTTGCGGGGGCAGCTCTGGCTTTTACCAGATTCCCTGTTTCACTTACCGTTGATTATTTAAACCAAGGCAAGCACCTAAACCGCATGTGTATTTCTAAGAAGCTGTAGCGTACTACACTTCAGCGTCTTTCAATAACTGAATATCAATAATAAGTTGTTGTGCATGCGCACGACTACTGACCTTACGATAAATTTTTCGTAGGCATCCATCAGGGTCAATAATAAAACTATGTCGTTTTGCGAGCTTGATTGGGCCCAGCTGAAAAAGTGCATGATAACGTCGTGCTAAATCACCATCATCTATAAGCAGGGGGAATGGCAGTTGATGCCGCTGCGCAAAACGTTGATGACTGCTCGCGCTGCCAATACTCACTCCGAGTATCTGTGCCTGCTCTTGCTTCAAAGGCGTGTAGTTATCTCGCAGTGCACAGGCCTCAGCGGTACAGCTGGGGGTGTTATCTTTTGGATAAAAATACAGCACCAACCATGAGCCGCGATAATCCTTGAGGCTATGGCGAACACCCTTATGATCGAGAAGATCAAAACTGGGAGCCGCTGAATTCAGCACTAAGGCTTCACTAGAAGTGAATGCAGGGAGTAGGTTCATAAAGCAATAATTGGCTGGTAGTGCATCACTTAATCGGTAATTTCAGTATCTGTCTGATACCAATGTAGCTTGCTATGCAGGCTTACAACACTTCCTACAATAATCAGTGTTGGGCCACTGACTGCATGTTTATCGACTAATCCAGGCAGGCTATTTAAATCACCAATCAAGACACGTTGCTCCGGTGTAGTCCCTTTACTGACTAAGGCTGCAGGGGTATCTGCATCTAACCCATGTTTTATTAATTGTTCACAGATCATTGATAAGCCATACAAGCCCATATAAAAAACGATGGTTTGTTGCTTATGTGCAAGCATCTTCCAATTAAGGTCGACACTGCCATCCTTTAAATGTCCGGTAACAAAAATACAGGCTTGAGCATGATCTCTATGGGTTAGAGGAATACCAGAATAAGCGGCACAGCCTGCCGCTGCAGTCACTGCAGGCACTACCTGAAAGGCGACACCCTCATCCATCAAGGTCTCAATTTCTTCACCACCGCGACCAAAAATAAAGGGATCACCACCTTTTAGGCGCAGCACGCGTTTACCTTCTTTCGCTAATCGAACTAATAAATTATTGATCGATTCCTGTGGGATAGCATGGTTAGAACGTTGTTTGCCAGCATAAATCTTTTCAGCATCTTTGCGCACCAAGGCCATAATCTCATCAGATACTAGGCGGTCATAGACCACGGCATCGGCCTGTTGCATCAGCCGTAGGGCACGGAACGTTAGCAAGTCAGGATCACCCGGCCCTGCTCCCACTAAGTAAACCTCACCATGAGTATCCGTAGAAAAGTCTTCTTCCTCAACGCGCTGATTCAGCGCCTGTTCAGCAACCTCTAGGTTTCCAGCAAAGACTGACTCGGCAATCGGTCCTTGCAACACGTCTTCCCAAAAACGTCGACGCTGCGTTTCATCAGTGAGTTGCTGACTCACTGGGCTGCGATACTTTTCAACTAAGTTAGCTAGTTGACCGTAAGCTGCAGGCAGATGACGTTCAAGATTACGCCGGATCATACGCGCTAACACCGGTGAGGCGCCGCCTGTTGTAATCGCTATCTGAATTGGGTCTCTATCAATAACTGAAGGTAATACGACATCACCTTGCGAGAAGTCATCAGCAACATTAACTAAAATACCCTGCGCCTTTGCCAGCTTACTGACCTGCTGATTGACCGCAGAAATTGAGGTTGCAGCAATAATGAGGCGCTGTCCTTGAATGTCTTCATCTACAAAGGCACGTCGCTCCAGCTGACAGCCATACTCTTCACCTAAGGCTTCTGCTTCTTTAGAAAACTCAGGACTGACCACGGTCACGTTGGCACCAGCTTTGCATAGCATGGCTAATTTTCTAGCAGCGATTTTACCGCCACCCACAACCAAGCAAGGTTGCTCTTTTAATTCAATAAATAAAGGTAATAAACTCATATTATCGCAATGCAGCTACCTGCTGCTGAATAGGCTCAATCAAATGAGCGATGCGCTTTCGCATAACGGTACCAATAGCATCAGTTACGCCAAAGACGGGGTCGAGCAAACTTTCGCTGACCATGGATAGAAAAATAATCGCACTACATACAGATTTAGCCTGCGGCCAAGTTTGCAATAAATCATACAGACCACCTTGCGGATTCTGCATGAGGTGGCCAACAAATGCATGCACTTCTTCAATGTATCGTGGTTTAGGAAAACCTGTTTCCTCTACTGTGAAGTATTGCCCCATTGTATTAAAGAGTGTCACCACAACATCTTGGTCACTCGGTTTCTTCATCACTGAACTGTAAGTTTCGAGCATGGCCTGTCCTTCGGCACTGAGCAACCAGCGCACTTTTTGCGCCCAAGGGTTACTCATGTCAAGAACTGCTAATTGCTTAGACATTATCTCAAAATCAGCATGTGGTAGCTGTTCTATGGGCAGAGACTCTGGGCACTGCTGCAGAAAACCAACAAAGTAGGTGTTCTTGCGCTTACCACGCTGCCAAATAGAATCCTTAGTTTCCTTATCTACCAAATCACCTTGTAATATCAAGCGAACGGAACGCATGGTTGCTGCTGAACGTTCTTCAAAAGGCAAAAACTCAACTAGAAACTGGGCTAACTCTGGCCCCATACTGCCTCTAACCACATCGTCACTTTCCAGCATGCAGCGAGCATTATCAGCATTTGGCGCGCACCACCAAGCACGCTTGGCAAGCTCATTGGTTAGACCATTAGCATGCACAACGGCGACTATAGCCTCTGGCTCACCAAGTAATAATAGTTTCTCTAAACTATCATCGCGTGCCTGCCCCATCCGCGTCCAGCGACGTAGAAAAACAGGATAGCCACCGGGAGAACCCAGTACTTGAGTCGATAACCACTGGCGCACATTACGCAAATATTTTTCATCACGACCGGTTGCATGCAAGACCACCTTAGCTTCACCACGTTCGGTTAAGCCGTACACTTCCATACGTGACTCATCAATGCGCACCGCCTCTGGCTTTTGTGCCAGTAGAACATTTAAGCGCAAAGTATCTTCATTACTTAAATCCATACACTCAGTTTAGTTGCACCCGTTGTCCAAAAGCAGGTTGTTGCCGACCTTTGACTAACCATAAGACTGGATAGCTTGGTTCATGCTTGGGGAACTGCCCCAGACAATCACTAAAGTAGACCAATAAATCAGGGGCTTGATCCTGCTTCTCAACCCAGTCAAACACCGGTCGAAAATCAGTACCGCCACCACCACGAAATTTCTTTGGGAGTTTAAATTCTTCCCATGCCTCGTACAGCCAAGGGCTTCCTTTTGCTAATTTTTCATCACAGGCAAGCAAGCTCACACGTGCTCGCAGTTGGCCTTTAATCGCATCAATCTCAGTCATAAACTCTTCTATTTCTTGGCCACTAATTGAGCCACTGACATCCAGTGCAACCACAATATTCACTTGTGAACTGCGCAGACTTGGAAAAATAGCAGGCCCACCACGGCGTGATGAAGGCCGCGCATAGCTGTAATCGTCCCGCGCTGTCGCTACCATGAAACGTGCTAACAAAGCACGCCAAGGTAGCTTTGGCTGCAACATGATCTCCACCATGCGCGCCATACCTTCGCTCAGCTTTCCTGCCTGCTGTGCTTGTTGTGCAGCACCCGCTAGTCGTTGTTGCCATTGCACGGAGAGGTTATCTAATTCCTGTTGGCTAAGACTCGCCTCTTGGCTTTCTGCTTGCGCCTCATCATCAGGCTCTTCTTCTGGATCCTGCTGTGGATCAGCACCACTGCCTTCTTCAGACTCTTCATCAGGGTCGGGCTTAGGTGGTTTATCACTAGCCGACTGATCCTGTTCATCATTCGGATCTATTGATGGATCATTACCTTCTTCCTGCTTGCCACCTGTCTCCGCCTCACCATCATCCTTATCTTGCAAGTAAGGATAAATCTCTTCTGCACTCAAACCACGATAGCTTTCTTCTAAAAACGTACCCGGTGGTGCCTTTAAACCTTCATCAATTAATAACGGACTAACTGCATAGTCACACGCCAGATCCCAGAGATGCTTAACGCGATGTTGGCGCCGTGCAAAATGTGACAAGGCACAGTGCAGGGCTTGTTTAGCTAATACAAACTGCGTCTCTGCGGGATTTAACGCAAGGATATATTCATAGTTATAAAATATTTTTTTAGCATTAGTAGCGGCAGTAATACACCAAGCAGGATCGCCCTGCTGTAACGGCATACGCAAAACCAAGGCGCCTAGAAATGGCTTATCTAAAATTAATCGAGTGCGTGCCGCAGCCAGTTTTGTCTCAACCTTATTGGCGTCCATAACTAGCCCTCATCGCTTCACCGGCTTAGGCTTCGTAAAGCATGAGGTCGGCTACAGAATCAGCCCAGAGCGCAAACTCTTCAACGGCAAAGAGTCTTTCACCGATAGCACGATGCATATCAGAGATCATCATCACACCCATTTCTCGCTGTGGGAAAAGTTGTGCATAGCTCAAGATGTTCCCAAGGATGAGGTTTCCTGCCGCGCCTTCTTGAGCTCGAATTGCACGTCCAACCAAGGCTGTAGCCACGGCATATTGCAGGTCAATTTCTGTCGGTACCGAGGTTTCATTGCCACTGACAATGGCATCTAGGTCTGGCATGTCTTCTAGATGTTCAACAAAGGCATTGAGCTCAATGCCTGCTGCTGCTCCAACACAGGCCTGCAGACTCTCCAATAAAACTTCAGGACTCTGCTCGAATTTATGTAAGGCTCGGTTAGCAAACTCCCAAGAACGAGGCGTGGGGAAGGCCATAGGATTTTGTGCTGCATCAAAACTGAAAATCAGGTCAGGTCGAAAACGTAAAAAAGCAATAACACGCTCGTCGATCTCGTTGGCGTACGCCCAAGCAACCCAGTCATCTAGATTGACATCAACCTCATAGTGCGAGAACCGATTCGCCAAGGGTGCGGGCATGGTGTAGGTCACCCCTCTATCACCTTGACGATTACCTGCCGCTAAAATTGCCCAGCCCTCGGGCACTTCATACTGGCCTAGGCGTCGATCTAAAATCAGTTGGTAGGCCGCTGCCGAAACACTCGGAGCCGCTGAGGTAATCTCATCTAAAAATAGAATACCTTTAGCACCGTGTCGTTGCTTATCCGGCAACATCGCAGGCACTGCCCACTCAACCGAACTTTCTTGTCGAAATGGAATGCCACGCAGATCACTAGGCTCCATTTGTGAAAGGCGAATATCAATCATTGCCACTTGGTTACGTTCAGCAACCTGCGCCACAATTTGTGACTTACCGACACCTGGAGGGCCCCATAACATGACCGGCGTGTGCTGGCCTGATTGGGCGGCATGAAACTCTTTATCAAGAATATTATTTAAATAAGCGGGACGCATACTGACTCTGTTCTTAATCCGTTAAGACCTTAATGTAAGCAATAACTTACATATAAATAGGCGGTTAAATAAAGTACTAAAATCCTGCTTTCTTGTACCACTCTTTGGCTTTTTCTTCATCTTTCTCAATCAACGTTCCCTGCTCATACATCATCGCTAAGGTCGTTTGTGAGCCAGCTAGTCCTTGCTCTGCTGCCTTGGTGAACCAAAAAGCGGCTCTCTCACCATTTTTTTCGGCACAGTCACCTTCCATATACATAAATCCCAAGCCATGTTGGGCTAAGGGATGACCTTGCTCAGCTGCTGCATTCATCCAACGGAAAGCCGCTTCTGGGTTAGCTCTATTACCCAGACCATTTTGCAGCATAATAGCGCAGCGATGTTGGGCGTCGGCATAACCTGACGCTGCTAACGGTGACAATAACTGCATCGCTCGCGAAAAGTGTTTAGACTCAAAAGCCTGTATGCCACTAGCGAAATCAATCTCTTCCGACTCTTCCATAGGGTTTAATCCTGTCATGTTTTAAGCCACGTAGTTTAAAACAAAGCAAGGGACTGCCGAATACCCCGGTTGAGTTGCTGAAAAAAATAGATTAAATCATTTAAGATCAATAACTTAACCGTCCCTCCATAGGGATATATAGGATTCACAGCACATTTTGTATGCTCGGCAACCCTTTAAGGATTAATAGACTGTGACAGTAGAACTAGATCGCACCCAAGCAGAGATTGATGCCTTTATGCGCAGCGTCGTCGGACGTGTAGCAACTGGCCCAGAATACAGTAAGAATTTATCCTTTGAAGAGGCTAGAGACACGCTGAAGTATATCCTGCGTGATCAAATTGACCCAGTCCAGAGCGCCGTCTATCTGATCGCTTTACGCATGAAGCGTGAGACAAGTGATGAGAATGGAGGCAGCTTACAAGCCCTATTAGAGGCCTGTGACCGTGTTACTGCAGAAGTTGATCAGGTGGTTGATATCGCAGAGCCTTATGATGGTTACATGCGTGGTGCTCCGGTGATGGCTTTCTTACCCGCCTTATTGGCTGCTTGTGGCTTACCCGCACACAGTCACGGTCTGGAAGATGTTGGTCCAAAGTTTGGGGTCACACACCGTAAAGTTATACGCGCCGCAGGCAAAGCGGTGGATCTCAGCCCACAACAGGCGGTAGCTAAGATTAATGACCCTGATTGTGGTTGGTCCTACATTGATCAAGCTCAATTTTGTAAGCCCTTGCATGATTTAGTCGGTTTACGTAAACGCATTATTAAGCGTCCCGTACTGACCACAGTTGAAGTCTTACTAAGACCTATTTGTGGCAAGCTATCAACACACTTAATGACCGGTTATGTGCATAAGCCATATCCGCCTGTGTATGAAGCCCTCGCCAAACTGGCAGGTTTTGACTCCAGCGTAATCATCCGCGGTGTTGAAGGTGGTATCACCCCAGCACTCAACAAGCCGGCTAAGTATTTCGAATATATTGGCCTAGAGGGTGCCTTAGAAGAGGTCAACATGACCCCTGCAGACCTCGGTATTGAGCAATCTGTGCGCTGCGAGCCGGTACCCGCATCAGTGGTCACTAAGATTGAAGGCGAAGATAACGTCGTTGATGTTGAGGCGCTTGCTAAGATCAGTGCTGAAGCCGGTCTAGCCGCAATCGATGGAAAAGCAGGCCCAGCACAAGACTGTTTGCGTTATTCTGCTGCCATTATGCTGAAGCATTTAGGAAAAGCAGATACACTTCGCGCTGGCGCCGAGATAGCACAAAAAGCTATGGACACAGGCATCGCACTGAAAAGATTTGAAGCGTTTTGATAAACGCCGCACTATTTATACATTTTTAAACAGGAGCAGAACAATGGATCAAACTTATCGCGACACAATCACTTCAATGGAATCGCAGGGCGTTGACCCAGAATACGTATTGGGTTGGCAGGGCGGTTACTTGGGTCACCCAGAGCGTGAAGAGCAGCGTCTAAGCGAAGCTTACTCAGCTGGCTTTACTGATGGTCAAGAAAAGACTGCTGACAACTTCTCAAGTTGGGCTAAGTAATATAGATTGCGTAGACGATACCTGACTTTGAGTGGGTATCGTCTTTTAGCATCGCTCTACTGCGCTGATAAATGCCGGTAGTACTGCCGAGTCTGAGGGTATAGTTCTAGCTGCTGCCCCTGCATCAGCGTATAAGCCAAGCCTTGCTGACGATCTACAACAGTCAAATCCCAGCCCTGTTCGGGTAGTTGCCTTAGAATTAACAGTGGCAGCCCATGCTCAGCCTGTTCTACTATCTGCTGATAAAATATTTTTGCTTCTTCTCTATCCGCTGGCCTTTCAGCCATCGCATTACGTAAGCGTTGCGCATATTGTTTACGTGCGAATGCATTCAACTTCCCTCGCTCTGGTGCTATTAACTTATCACCAATGCGGATTCTTATGCGTTGCTCAAAATTTTCTTTCTGCTTCAAGGAATAACGATAAGCCGTGAGTAAATAGTTATGCTCAGAATCTTCAGTCCATTGTGACCAGCTCAGACAGTGTTTCTTTTCCGAGCTGCAATGATTATTGCGCGGCAAATTCTCAAAAAACAAAAAATGATGCCTCGGCTTTCTTTGCAGTAAACCAGCGAGAGGTGCCGCTAATTGATAGTCTACTTCCCTTGCCAGTAATTTCAGACAGGCTTCTTGCACATCACCTTCTAGCAAGCGTACCTCAGCGAGATAAAAATACGCCATATCAGTCGTCACTAAAAAGTGCAGCTGTGACTGCCCACCCCGTACCTTATTACGCATTGCTTGAGCAAATAAGACATAGTCATTCAACGCATAAAATTCAGCTATTTCAGCGGCACTGCCGATATGACAGTCATATATTTTTTCCGGCACTTTTGCTGCCTCAGGCAGCGGCTGTGCCTGCGCTATAACCGAGCAACATAAACCTAGTAGCATAACTAGATTCACTAGAAACAAAGACTTACTCATCACCCCAGGTGCCATTCTCTGGAATCGGTGGCATTTCAAAGTCAGCATCATCTAAGGACTCTCCCATCCCGGTCATCACACGCTGTATTCCCTTAACTATCTTTGGTGCTTCCAGATCAATGACGTAATCAGGAATCCATTTTTGGTCTTTTGCACCCATCACCGCCATCACATGATTACCAGCAACCCGTCTGAGACCAAAACCAGGGCCTTCATCAATGTCGTAGTCACAATCAGAATATTCATCCATACGCACATTGAGTAGTGTAATAAACTCCTTACGGTGCTCACCTGGACCATTCGAATCTAAGCGATTATCGTGCACCAAGTTGGCTAAATTGACGCCTAAAGCATTGATGAAACGAACGCGTTCTTCCTCTTCTAATTCACCATAAGTCATACGGTCGACCACATGCAGGGAAAAGGCGAGGAATTCACAGATAACATCCATACGCTGAGAATGGGTATTAGTTTCAAAACCTTCATTTTCCAGACTCAAGCAGCTATCCGCTGCAAGCATCCAAATATTACTACTGACCACTGAGGCAATCTGCTCTGGAGAGCGCTCATGCTGTGTTTGATTCCATTTCGCTTTTAATCTGGCCATATCAGTTACTCATCCCTAATCCACTGTACGTATTTAATACTAGGACAAACATTGTTGTCTTGCTTGTAATTTAATAGCAAGCCGATTATACCTCTAAAGCTATGAATACTGATCTCCTTTCTGCGCAGGTACAGCGCAACTGTAATATTGCTGATGCTCGTTATGCCGGCAATTTCACTCTCTGCATTTATCTGATGAAAATGCGTGAGTTCTATCGTTGGTCAGAGCGACTAGCCTATGAGGATACGCTCACCAGTAGCGCTGTCGGTGAATGGGTAACTGAGCGTGAAGCACTCTGGGAAGCGCTTGAAGAAGACGACTTTCAAGAGCTGAATATCGACGGCCACGTGTTTGATCCTTTTGACACCGTCAGTATCAACCAGCACATTAATCCGCAGGGCTTAATTTACAGTGGTGGATTGGGTGCTAATCGGACGCCACATTTTTTCCTTGCCGAAAAGTTAAGCAGCGAGTCACACCATGACACCACTATCTTTATTAGTGGCCAAGAATACGCCAGAGACCTCGCCTCGCCACCGGCTATGACCCTAGGCAATAACATTTTCATTCGTCGGCAATCTATCGCAAGAATGATTTGGGAAAGGATTCAAGAATGGCAGTGGCATGGTAATGAAAACGGCATGTCCAGAGCAATGAAGTATTACGCCTTTGCAGATGACACTCATAGTGCGTTACAGGCGATGGCTGAGATTGAAGCTGAGGCAATCAAACTGCATGAAATCGGCGAAATTGAGGCTAGCCTGATCATCGGCCCAGACTGGAAGAAACTCTTGCTTGAGATTAACAACCCACGTGTTGAGCTCAAACTACGTGCTATTAAAGATTTATTTGCTGATGCCTTATCGACCTTACCTGCTCTCATAGAAAGTGAAAAAATAGCCTCTATCCATTTTTATGCCGGAAATATGAATGCCACACGAAAAGAACTTTGTCCCTCTTTTACAACGGCTTATAACCAATGGCATGAAGATACTAACTACGAGAATCTCGCTGATTGGGTAAACCTTAGCAGGCACTATTGGCATGATATAATGAAGCAATGCCTGAGCCTTTTTGCTGCGCAAAAAACAAGCTCAGAAATCGATGCCTTCTTGATCGCCGAAACCTTTAAATGATGAAACAAAACCGTTTAGTAACCATTCAGGAATGTAAGCCAGGAAGCTTTGTTTTTGAGAAGAAAAATGCCCTAGCGCCAGATTTCTGTAACGAGGTCATGCAACGTTTTGAAGCCTGCCCAGAAGACCAGTATCTGGGACGTGTTGGGCAGATGGCCAGTGCAGACAACAGCATTAAGCGTTCAACTGATCTTGTCGTTAGTGGTAAATCACATTGGCAGGACGTAGATCGTGCCTTATTCCGATCCTTAGGCATTGCCCTTCGAGAGTTTCGTCTGCAGTACCCATTTTTTTCTGGTTCATTTAAAGACATGGGTTATGGCTTACAACGCACACTGCCAGGAGAGTTTTATCACTGGCACATCGATGGTGGCAGCCATGAATTCAGCCAACGTCAGTTAGTAGCCATCTGGTATTTGAATGATGTCGAGGGCCCGGGCGGCGAAACTGAATTTTCTTCACAAGACCTTATGATCACCCCTTCTCAAGGTAGCCTGATCTTATTCCCACCCTTTTGGACCCATGAACACCGAGGTGTTGCCCTAGAAAAAGGCAGTAAATATATCGCCACGACTTGGGTTGTATTCGCCTAAAGGCTCTTACCCATGCCGCCATTACATTACGACACACCAACAAATAACGAGCAGTGGCAGGCCTACTACGACTTTCGCTGGCAACAGCTTAGAGCCCCTCTTGGCCTTGCAGCAGGCACTGAACGCGACGCATTAGAGGCTCAGGCCTATCACCGTGTCTGTCTTACTGAAGATCACAACATCGTTGCCGTTGGGCGCATACATTTTGAAACTAGCAAACAACAGCAGCTGGCTCGGATTCGCTACATGGCTGTCGCGTCTGAGTATCAAAAACAGGGGATTGGGCGTGCACTAGTGGCACAGTTACTCGAGCATGCACAGGGCTTAAGCGTTGCTGAGTGTTATCTGCATGCGCGTGAGCAGGCCTGTGGCTTTTATCAGGCACTAGGATTTGAACTCAAAGGCCGTGTTCCATCGGCGTTAGACCAGCCTCACTTTCTTATGCGACTAGGTTTGCGCTAAGCCGCCCAAAATCAGACATCTGCCATCGCAAACTCGGTCTGCGTCATATCACCGCCGGTATCAACATCAGCTCGACCGACACCAGGAAGTGTTCGTAAAATATAGCCGGCCATTAATGTCGCTATTTTTTCATCGCCAGAATCTAATGCTGTGAGTATTTTATCGGCTGCAATTTGACAGCGCTGAATACCATCAGGTTTCTCCACCCATTGTCGACTCATTTGCCAACCCGCATCCATATCAGCATCTATTCGAGCGAAAAAATCAGCTGCTTCAGCTAACATATAATCAGGAACTTCGATCGGAATGGTTCTTTCATCTACAATAACTTTCAGTATCATGGCTTAAAACTTTATTTTAGCTAGTGGTCTTATAAGAACGCAGTATAACGGGAAGAATTATATTTTGCTTATCCAACTTAAACAGGTGCTAGGCACACAACAACTCACGGCAATTGCTGAGCTCCTAAAAGATGCGCAGTTTATTGATGGCAAACTGAGCGCAGGAGACGTCGCAGCAACGGTTAAAAACAACCGCGAGCTGGCTATGAATGACCCACTAACACAACAGCTAAATGCCTTGGTGATGAGTAATCTACTACGTCACAAAACCTATCAACGTGCAGCCTTACCCTTACGCATTGCTAGTCCGTTCTACGCCTGTTATGAAACCGGCATGGCCTATGGTGAACATATCGATGACCCGATTATGGGTGGTCAGGATAAATATCGCTCAGATATAGCGATCACGATGTTTTTAAATTCTCCTGAAGACTATGAAGGTGGTGAACTTGTGATCCAGACAAGTTTGGGTGAACAAGTCATTAAGTACCCTGCTGGCGATGCCGTGCTTTACCCTGCCAGTAGTCGCCATCGTGTGGCAGAAGTGACTCGTGGCAAGCGTCAGGTCGCTGTAACTTGGGTACAGAGCAGCGTTCGTGATGCTGAGAAACGCGAGCTGCTCTTTCAGCTCAGCTGTGCTCGCGAAAAACTGCTGCGTAAGCAACCCACTGAAACTTATACTAAGCAAGTTGACTCAAGTTACGTCAACCTAGTACGTCGCTGGAGCGATGTCTAAGTCTTAACCTAAGGAATGGATCCTCGAAAACTATGCAGCTACAAGATTATATTCGCACCATCGCAGACTTCCCAAAGCCGGGTATTATGTATCGTGACATTACCACCCTACTGAAGTCTCCCGAGGCCTTAAGCCATGTCATCGAACAGTTCAGGCTGCGTTACGAGGCTGCAGAAATCGATTATGTTATTGGCATTGAATCACGTGGCTTTATCTTTGGTGCAGCCTTAGCACATACCTTAGGTGTGGGTTTTATACCAATACGTAAGCCGGGGAAGCTGCCGGCTGAACATTATTCTGTCAGTTACCAACTCGAGTACGGTGAAGATTCTCTAGAGATCCATAAAGACGCCATCGAAGCGGGGGCTCGTGTCTTAGTGGTTGATGACCTGCTAGCTACTGGAGGCACCGCTAATGCAGCTGCCGAATTATTACAGAATTTTAACTGTGAACTGCATGAGTTTGCCTTCGTTATCGAATTAGCTGAACTTGCTGGTCGTGATCGCTTAGCTGAATTTTCTGAATCATACAGCTTGTTGCAGTATTAACTCTGTACATATAATTTATTTAAGCATCACTATTAGTCTGTTATTTAGTTGTGTAAAGTCAAAAACTAAAAGTCGCTCATACGAAAAAGGAATTCTAATGACTAAGTACATACTCACAGTGTTTTTACTGGCCACAGTTTGCAGCGGACAGGTTTTTGCACGGGGTGGTGGCATGGATTTGAAGGATGGCCAATTTTGGCATGCTGACCGTGATCACAATCAACAGATTACGCTAAAAGAAGCACAGCAGATTTACTCGCTAGGCAAACAAGAAGTGTTCGAAAAATATGATGTCAGTGGTGAGGGTGTGATTACTAAGTTTGAATTTTATGACTATCTCAACCGTCGCAGTGATGCCGAATAAACAGCACTTAAAAACAACTTAGGTTATGGCGCCACGACTTTTGGCGCCAAATAGACCTCGGCTACGTCACCATCAAGCAGATTTTGTTGCTCATCAATCAGCTCAGCATCAGCATCATTCCAGCCTCTTAGACCTGTCTTTAGTGAGATCGCTTGTGCAAAGCCTAACTGCTTTAGGGTGTCAGCAGCCAAGCAGCTACGCCGCCCCGAACGACAGATGACAATTACTTGCTGAGCGCGGGCAGCTGCCAGACGTGGTTCAGTCTCATCAAAACCATACTCACTAGCCGCCTCTAAGATACCCCGCGGGATACTCAGTGAGCCTTTGATATGCATCCGCTGAAATTCATCTGCTTCACGCACATCAATCATCAATAAATCAGGCGCTTGCTCCAGTGCCGACTGCAGGTCCCAAGGCATCCATTCCTGAATACCTTTACTAGCATCAGCCACGAGTTGATCAAACGTTTTCATAGTCGCGCTATAACTCTAGTTTTGCTTACTAGCACGCATGCCATGTTCAACCGCAATCACTGCTGCTTCAACTCGCGAGTGAATATTTAATTTACGTAAGATCGCCTTAACGTGTAACTTCACAGTGCCATCTGAAATACCCAAATTGCGTGCAATTACTTTATTGCTTTGGCCTTCAGCAAGCAGGCTCAAAATCTCAGACTCTCGAGGAGTCAGGTCATCAATTGGGCTAGGCTCGGATTCTAAAATAGGCTCACCCTTAACAACACGCGCCAAAATCTGGGTTAGGTTGGGTGCAACTACGGTCTCACCTTTTACAATCTCTCGCAAAGCAGCAACAACATCATCAGGCTCCATCTCCTTCAGAAGATATCCCTTGGCACCATTACGTAAAGCCTCAACTAAGTCGCGTTCGTCATTGCTAGTGGTTAACATCACCACTGGCGCTTCAAACTTACTCGCCTGCAGGTTCTTCAATACTTCCAAACCTGTCAGTGTTGGCATACGCATATCTAGCAAGACAATATCTGGTAATAACGTTTGAGCGAGACGAATGCCTTCTTGACCGTCACCGAGTGAGGCTACGACCTCAATATTATGTCGCTCTAACAATCCTTGTAAGCCATCACGAAATAACGTGTGGTCGTCGATAATCAGTACGCGCAAGTGTGTACCCTCGCCTTGGTTGTTTGTTTATGGTTCATGACTGAATTCTAGAACAATTCGCGTTCCTTCGCCCGGTTCACTTTCTATTTCCAGTACACCGCCAAAACGACGGGCACGATCCTGCATAATAGAGAGGCCTATATGTTCACCACTGTGGCTACTACTTTGTGGCTCTTTAAAGCCTACTCCATCATCTTCTATCAATACTTTATAACTACCCTGCTGATTACAGGCCATCATAATACGTACATTTTCTGCTTCACTATGTTTACGTATGTTGTTCAGCGATTCCTGCATGATACGCAAAACATGGAACTCCGTCTCAGTCGGTAGATTTTTCTGTGGCCATTCATTCTGAAAAAAGATCTGAATATCGTCATTAATCTGACGAAAGCGCTCTATGGTCTGCTCAACCGCAGAAATAAGATTGGCCAAAACAGTAGGTGAGCGAAAATGTGCGATCAGTTCTCTGATCTCAGCATGCGCCTCAGTCACTGTTGCTTCAACCTTCTCTAGTTCATCCCATACCTGTACTTCATTACCCTGTTGCAAACTTTGGTCCAATAAGCGCACTCTAAAGCGGATACTGGTTAAGGTTTGCGCCAGTGAATCATGTAGCTCATTAGCAATATGGGTGCGCTCACGCATGATCGATAACTGCGTTTTTTGCTCATCTAGCTTTTCGCGCTCAATCGCTGCACCTAAATGCCTACCAACACTGGTTAGAGTCTCTTGTAAATCCTCAAAATCATTCAGACTTTCTTCAGGCAGATAGAGACTAAAGACACCTAATAATTTGCCGTGGTATTGCAGTGGTATGAGCAGCAGATGCATTTTTTCTGCGGCAAAAAATCGCTGACAGATATCTTCACTGCAACTACTGACATTAGCTTGCAGTAGAGGAAAGGTCTCCACACCCGCTGCTTCTTTTGAATACTCCTGACAATGTTCGGCATAACGTAGCAGCCCTTCATCATCACAATTAATATGGTTCACTAAGTGTTGATTACCAATCTCATTAGTAACGGTTGCACTGGCCGCAGGTGAGTTAATTAATTCACTGGTGGTATGTAGAAACCGCGTTAATAAGGAATCAACATTTTCTGAGCTGTTAATGCTACTGGCGATATCATAAAGAATAGAAAGTGACCGTGTTTTCTGAGCGATATAAGCCGTATGCCTCTGCACCTGAGTCTCAGCATCACGCGATAAGGAGCGCAACATTTCGGTAATAAAACTCAGATCTTGATCAAGCTCACTGTACTCATCAACAGACTTAAGTCGTAACGGGTCATCAAAATTACCGGCACGAATACGTTGTATCCATTGCATTATGATTTCATTGGGCCGCATGTATTGCGACCAGATCCTGATGGCGAGCAACAGTAATAGCGTAATGGCTACGCCAATACTGCGCTCTAGGTCAGTTATGCCAACAGCTGCAGCCAATAGCAGCAGCAGACTGAGCACAAACACAAACAACATAATGAGGCTTTGTTTTATACGCATGAGTGGCTTCAGAGAACCTAACTAATCACTTAAGCTATTCTGCAGACTCTTCTGCAGGAGGCTTATAGTTCGGGTCATTTGGATTAAGAAAAACAAAGTGAAACTGCTTAGGTTCTAATTCAACATAGTCAATCACTGTACCTTGTAGCAGGAAAAGGCTTGTTTTCGCGACGACAATAGTCACGCCTTGAGATTCAAAACTAACATCTTCACCTTTCGAATTTCCGACATCATCAAAGCCCATACCATAATGCAGTGAACCGTCGTCATTTTTAGTCGCCGCTAAACGTAATGGCAACATATCAACCTGCGATTCAATGGCTGCTTTTTTAATCTGTCCTGCTGCTACTTCTGAAACACTAATTTCTTCCATGGATTTAACCTAAACCTTCTGAATTTTTAAATATAATAAGAACAGTATAACAGCCTGTGCTTTTAGCTTTACTACGAACAACTCGCAGCAAAATCTAAAAAACGACTGACCCACTGATTTTGCTCGGTATGTCGCTGATGAACATAACAAGCCAAGGTATTATGTAGGCGCAAACCATCCTGCTTACCATTGATTCCTTGACCTCGTGTGACATCAAAACTCATCGCATAGTCCTGCCCTAAACCAGACAGGTAAGAGTAATGAAATTCATGTGCATTGATTACTTCAGTCGCTATTGATGGCCATAGCTGTTGGGCACTGTCTTTAAAACAAGTGTAGCCACGGCCTTGGGGTTTATCACTCATCATACAATCAGCATCAATCAGGCCAACCATTTCTCGGCGCTGACCTTTTTCGACGATAGCATTGCATAGATACATCAAACCACCGCATTCTGCATAGGCTGGCATGCCGTTTTCAAGCGCCTGCTTAATATCCTGGCGTAACGCACTGTTATGCTCTAACTGCTGCGCGTTGCGTTCGGGAAAACCACCACCGATAAACAACGCATCCGCTGCAGGCAGGCGCTCGTCTTGTAAGCTATCAAAAGGCACCAGCTCAGCACCCAATGCCGCAAAAGCCTCTAAATCATCCGCATAGTAAAAACCAAAGGCCTGATCACGGGCATAGGCCACACGTAATCGGCGTGAAGCTATCGGCTGACTGCTAAGCGGCAAAATACTGTCGTCTTGCTCGATAGCCGCTGCATTTTGCAATAACAGATCCAAATCAACCTGTTTTTCAATCACCGCAGCCAGAGCTTGTAGGCGTGTATTGGCAAGCGTGTCCTCATTACTCGGGATCAATCCGAGATAGCGCTCTTCAACAAAGACCTCATCATTTCGTTGCACCGCACCGAGAACAGGAAGGTTGGTGTAGCGGGCTATGACTTCGCGTAATTTCTGTTCATGCCGTGCACCACCAACAAAATTCAAGATCACACCGCAGATATTCACTTGCGGATCAAATTGTTGATAGCCCAATAACAGTGGGGCAACCCCACGAATCGTGCCGCGACAATCGAGTACCAGCACCACAGGGCTGCCTAAAAGTTTGGCTAAGGCTGCATTACTATTCGAGCCATCGACATTTAGTCCGTCATAAAGCCCTTTATTTGCTTCAATGAGAGTAAAGTCGGCATCTGCGCTTTTACTTTTGAACAGCGCCTTAATTTCGGCATCGCTTTGTGTCCAAAAGTCTAGGTTATAACAATCTCGTTTTGCTGCTGTGCTTAACCACATAGGATCGATATAATCAGGACCCTTCTTAAAGGGTTGCACGCGCAAACCACGCGCAGCTAGCGCGGCACAGATGCCGCTGCTTATAATCGTTTTGCCGGATGATTTATGTGCGGCAGAGATAAGAATTTGGCCCATAGGCTTAAATGGCTAAGAACTGTAAGAAAATGATGCTTTTATGGTGCAATGTGATGGTTCTCACTTTAGCACTCCAACCCTGTGATAGCGAACAACGTGACCTCAACTAACAACAGTTCTATGCCAAAAATTGGCCTTATTAGCCTCGGCTGCCCCAAGGCATTAGTCGACTCTGAACGTATTATTACGCAACTGCGCTCAGAAGGTTATGAGATCGCACCAGACTACGATGGCGCCGATGCCGTCGTCGTCAACACCTGTGGCTTTATTGATTCAGCAAAACAAGAATCATTAGAAACGATCGCCGAAGCGCTTGAAGAAAATGGCAAGGTGATTGTTACCGGTTGCATGGGTGTCAACCCAGAGGATGTCAATGCGATTCCTGCAGAGGTCTTGAGTATTTCAGGGCCACAGGATGTTGATAGTGTTATGCGCAGCATTCGCTCTGCCGTACCGATCAAGAATGACCCCTTCACCAGCTTAATCCCTCCACAGGGCATTAAATTAACCCCCAAACACTATGCCTACATCAAGATTTCTGAAGGCTGCAACCACAAATGCAGCTTTTGTATTATCCCTTCGATGCGCGGCAAACTGGCCAGCCGAGAGCTGGCTAGCATCATGCAAGAAGCCGAGGCATTAGCAGCGGCTGGTGTTAAGGAACTGCTGATTATTTCGCAGGATACCAGTGCCTATGGTCTGGATATTCGCAATGAAGCACAAATGTGGCGTGGTCGGGTTTATCAAAACACCCTGCTAGACCTCTGCTCGGCACTCTCTGAACTGGGCATTTGGGTACGTCTCCATTACGTTTACCCCTACCCTCATGTGGAAAAAATTATTCCCTTGATGGCTGCAGGCAAGATCCTGCCCTATATTGATGTGCCGTTTCAGCATGCCAGCCCAAGAATTCTTAAGGCGATGAAACGCCCTGCCTCGAGTAGCAAGTCGATGGCGCAGATCAATCGCTGGCGTGAAATATGTCCTGATATTGCGATACGCAGCACCTTCATCGTCGGTTTCCCAGGGGAAACGGATGATGATTTCGAAGAGTTACTTGATTTCCTTCAAGAGGCACAGCTTGAACGAGTGGGCTGTTTCCAGTACTCACCGGTACAAGGCGCAACGGCTAACGCTATAGACGGTCAGGTACCCGATGAGGTTAAAGAAGAGCGCTGGCATCGTTTCATGCAAACGCAGGCAGAGATCAGCGAAGACAAGCTTGAAGAGAAAGTCGGTCGCAGCTTAGACGTCCTCATCGATACCATTGATGAAGAAGTCGCTACCGCTAGAAGTTACGCCGATGCGCCAGAAATTGATGGTGTCGTGCGTGTCTTTGGCGGTGAAGATTTAGCCGTTGGTGATATTATTAAGGTCAATATTGAAGCCGCCACTGAGTACGATTTAATCGCAACGGTTGCGGACTAACGTTGAGCGCAGCCTTTGGGCGTGAAAATTCGGGGCTATGATCGTTGCCACGTATTAAGTAGCTGGCAGCTCATCTAGCTACTTTAACTATCTGATTTACAAGCTAGTTTCTCTAATAAAGCGTGCTACCTTTAGGTGATTTTTTCACTGCTATACGGACATATAAGTCATATTAGTCAGAAAGACTTACTATAAATGGTTGCACCCTCAGCTAGTCACGAGATAATGTAGCTCAGCATCGCCAAGATGCATTAGTAGCCAGTAAACATAATGAGGTTCATTTTCAGTGGAAAGAATACCCGCAACCCTAATTCCCGGTGATGGCATTGGCCCAGAGATCGTCGACGCCACACTAAAAGTTCTAGATGTATTAGGCGCAACATTTGACTGGGATACTCAACTTGCCGGCATGGCGGCTGTAGATGCCCATGGCGACCCTCTTCCACAAGATACTATCGCTAGTATTCGCAAGACAAAACTTGCACTGAAAGGGCCTCTGACGACGCCTGTAGGGGATGGTTTCCGCTCTATCAATGTGCGTTTACGTGAAGAATTTAAGCTTTTCGCCAATGTTCGCCCAGCACGCAGCTTTTTAGTCGGTGGACGCTTTGAGAACGTTGATTTAGTCCTCATTCGTGAAAATCTAGAAGGTCTCTACGTCGGCGTTGAACATTACATCCCGATTGCAGATGACCCACATGCCGTGGCTGAAGCCTCCGGCATTATCACCCGCCATGGCTGCACCCGCTTTTCCGAGTTCGCCTTTAATTGGGCCATTCGAAACAACCGCAAGCGTGTCACCATCGTGCATAAAGCGAATATTTTGAAAAAACTCACGGGCTTATTCTTAGAGACTGCGACTAACATCGGTAAAAAGTACGCTGATAAGCTAAAAATCGATGAACGCATTGTCGACAACTGTGCCATGCAGTTAGTACTCAACCCTAACCAGTTTGATGTCCTTATCACGACCAATATGTTTGGCGACATTCTATCCGACGAGATTGCTGGCTTAGTCGGCGGCCTAGGCTTGGCTCCATCCGGTAACATCGGCGAAGATGCCGCTATATTCGAAGCCGTGCACGGATCAGCGCCTGATATCACCGGCAAGCAATTAGCCAATCCAACCGCATTAATGCTCGCTGCAGCACTGATGTTGGATCATGTTGAAGAACATGAGAAAGCCTCACGCCTGCGTGAAGTTTTAGATGCACAACTGGCCTCGGGTAAGCACCTGACCGGGGACTTGGGTGGTACAGCGTCGACGACTGAGTTCACTGAGCAGATTATCGCGCGCCTCAAAGAAACCTAGAGATAAATTCTAGGCATAAAAAAAGCGGGCCCTGAATGAATCAGCGCCCGCTTTTTTTTGCCTCAAGCATTAAGCTTTTAAGACAAGCTATTTCTTATAGCTAACAATATTGTCCGCTAAACTCTCGGGTAGAAAATCTAAAATAGCGACCCCTACCGTGACTAACAGCAGTGTAATGGCAACGCCACCAAAGCCTAACAGGATTTCCCAGATACTTGGCGTATAAGCACTGACTTCACCATCAAAGAAGCTACTGCTTATTTCCATACCCGGAAACATTTCTATCGGAAACGCCTGACCACCGACAATGATGATGTAGATATGAGCCATACCACCGATCAAGACGAGGCCACAGGCTGCTAGCAAGGCACGCCTACAGTTGCGTGTTTGCGGGGCATAAATCAGTGCTAACGGCACGATGCCACCGAGTAGGATTTGCACATACCAAAATAGCTGGGTAAATATGCCACCATCTACTAATAGAAATTTCTCTACCGCATGATGTTCAGTCGCATACAGATTAGTGACATGGTAGACCGCGACAAAATACATCACCGCGGCAATAAAAATACCGAGCAAGTTTCGCATGCGATTAACGATCAAATCACCCACCGGACGTTCGCTCCATTGGTAGCTTGCGAGCATGACAATAATGTAGAAAGCGAGACCAATAGCGAATGACATCATGATGAACATAGGGGCTAGCATCGCCGTGTCATAGGCACTACGCGCGACTAAGAAGCCAAAAATGGAACCGGTACCCGTAGTCAGTATCAGGCGCCAAATAAAGGCAAACAAGCCGGCATATTTACTGAATTTCTGCATGCCGTGATCCATCATGCACCACATGTAGAAACCGACGATACCGAAGAAACCCGTATAAAGCAGGATGTTCCAAGCAAAAATTGACTTAAAGTTATAGGTTGTCATCGCCACAATTAGGCGATCAGGGCGACCCAGATCTAGCACCAACACGGCAAGACCACCTGCCAATAGTGCGATCGCCAGCAGCGCTGAAAGCCGTCCTAGCGGCTTATACTCGGTCTTACCAAAGACTGAAGAAATGGAAGCCACATTGAGTGCTCCCGATGCGGCAACAATAAGAAATACCGCAAATACATGAGGCATTCCCCAGACGATCTGGTTGTTCATGCCACTAATAACGTGACCTTCAACTTCCATATGATGTGCTGATAGCACGCCAAGCATGGCAATCAAACCAAGACCAATTAATAGCGCCCAATATTTAGGAGATCGCGCGTCTAAGGCGCCGTATCGTAGGGTATCCATGCTTACAGTCCCTGGTAGCGAACGCCGGTATTTAAGCCAAGATCAGCACGGATCTGGTTACCGCCATGGGCTTTAAGTTGCGTTGAGATATCACTTTCAGGATCATTTAGATCACCAAAGGTAATCGCTTCATGACCTGTTTTAGAACAGGCTTCAGCACAGGCGGTGGTGTTATCGCCAGCATCAATCTTATTCACACACATATTACAGCTTTCAACACAGCCTTTTCCACGCGGTGAATCGGGTAATTGGTTTTCTAAGGTTTCGTGAACGAATGAGCGTGCCTTATATGGACAGGCCATCATGCAATAGCGGCAACCAATACAGGTGTGCATATTAACCAGAACGATACCGTCTTCACGTTTAAATGAGGCGCCAGTTGGACAGACATCAACGCAGGGTGGGTTTTCACAGTGCTGGCACATCATCGGTAATGATTTCGCATTACCTGTGCTCGGGTCTTTCACTGTTAATTTACGAATCCATTGCGAGTCAGTCGTTGAGCCTTCCTTAGGCCATAGACCATGTTCATCATTACAGGCGGTGACACAATCATCGCAATCTTCGGCGCATTGATTGACGTTAACTAACATCCCCCAGCGCACTGCACTGCTCACTGCTTGTTCTAGTGGCTTGGCTGCTGCCGTTTGATAGAGCATGACGCCGGGTGCAACCGCGAGGCCACTAGCACCAACAAGTCCACCAATAAATGTACGCTTACCCTGATTGACACCTTGGTTTGCATTTACATCTGACTTATTGAGAAGTGTGTACTTCTTATTTATCTCATTCATTACGGCTGCGGGGTGTTAAGAATTAATTCGGTTGCGCTAACGTGAACTGAGTTTGCCTTGAGTGCATCAAGTTGACTCTGTTGACGTGCTGCACGTATGACATGTTCTGGACGATCAGCATGACAACTAAAGCAATCTATAGTAACTGCAGCAGTGGTATGGCACGACGCACAGAAATGTTCTTCACTATTAGAATAGCGCGCATAGTCACCTGATTCATTCGCTGTAATGTGGCAATCAATACAGTTCTTTAAGCTATGCTTTTCCGTACGAATACCACGTATAACCGTATCATCACGATGATTTAATACTGTTTTAAAATGATTAACACGCATCCATTCTGGATCTTCAACACATTCCTCACCTTTCGGTGCTGGAACATTGATGGCGTGCTCATCAAACGCATAGACCGAACTCATACCGAGGATTAATACCAAGATAAGTGTAAGGCTATGCTTGAGTACAGCTAACTTTGACAAGGGTCTTCTCATAATTGTCGTTTACTTCTACTACTGTAAGTCTAGCGTCAGAGTTGCTTAGTGATCGCCTAGTGCCATATCAATGTAGCCGGTAGGACATACATCGGCACAGATGTGACAACCAATACATTTCGAGTAGTCAGTATCAACATAACGACCTGTGGTCTTCTTGTCTTTGCTCACACGGAAAACAGCATCTTGTGGGCAGTAAATAACACAGTTATCACATTCGAAACACATACCACAACTCATGCAGCGCTTAGCTTCTTCAACAGCCTCTGCTTCATTAAAGCCGATAATACGTTCTTCAAAGTGACCGAGTACTGTTTCTGAATCAGGCACTTCTGTGTCACGTTGACCACGCGGTGTGTAATCAAAATGCGCTAGATACAATCGATCTGAAGCGATCACTTCTTGTGCTGAACGATCTTCGTAGTTATGTACTGAGTATTCTGCTTCATCAGTACCGTGATGCGCGCCACTCTCATAGTCACCTGGCTCTAAACCAGTTTCTTGCAACTTAGACAGTAGGCTGAAGTGATGAACGTCAACTTTAGGACGCTTAGCCATCTCACTTTCAGCAAGGTAATGATCAACACTATCTGCACAGATAGAGGCTTGACCAATTGCTGTTGTTAATAAGTGTGGACGAATAATGTCACCACAAACAAAGTGACCTTCTTTTTCTGGTACCTGATAGTGCTTGTCTGCGTCAATTAGACCACGACCATTGTCTAGGCTATCTAAACCTTCTAAATCACCACCCTGACCAATTGCTGAAACGATCAAATCACATTCGATGTCGTATTCAGTACCGGCAACAGGTGTTGGACGACCACCTTCTAATTCACACTTCGCCATGCGTAATGCAATTGCACGGCCTTGATCGTTAACAATAACTTCAACCGGCATAACGCCATTATCAATGCGTACACCTTCATGAACAGCTTCATGAACTTCCCATTCAGCCGCAGTCATTTCAGCGCGTTGGAAAAGAGAAGTTAGTGTTACTTCAGCACCTTCACGAGCAGCAGCAAAGGCTGCGTCATGAGCGACATAACCACCAATAACAAATTCTGGTGCTTGATCAGCATCGAGCTTATCAATCTTACCTAGACGTCGAGCTACTGATACAACGTCAATTGAGGTATCACCACCACCAACGCAAACAACACGGTCAGCAGATACTTTCAGAAGACCTTTATTGAACGCTTCTAAAAACTTAACACCTGACACACAGTTAGGTGCATCACCATTTGGCACAGGTAAACTACGACCTGACTGGCAACCTAATGCCCAGATAACCGCATCAAATTCTTTCTCAACATCTTCCATTGATACATCGCGACCAACACGTGTATTCATGCGTGTCTCGATATCACCTAGATTGATAATGCGTTGAATTTCATGATCCAGTACATCACGCGGAGTACGGTAACCAGGGATGCCATAACGGAACATACCACCTAACTCATCATGATCATCAAAGATGGTGCTGGCATGGCCTTTCTTACGTAGTTGGAATGCTGCAGCTAGACCTGCTGGTCCACCACCAATAATCGCAATACGCTTACCAGACAGTTCGGGTGCGGCATCAAATTGGAAGTTTTCAGTTTTTGCTGTGTCACCAATATATTGCTCTACGGCATTAATACCAACAAAGTCTTCGACGTTGTTACGGTTACAGCCTTCTTGGCAAGGTGCTGGACACACTCGACCCATCATTGATGGGAACGGATTAGCATCAGTAGAGCGACGGAATGCGTACTCCTGCATTGACATATCTGTTGGTGGGTTTTCAACACCACGAACAATATCTAACCAACCACGAATATCTTCGCCTGACGGGCAACTTCCCTGGCAGGGCGGCGTACGATGCACATAAGTCGGACACTTGTGTGAGGTGTCTTCTGCAAAAATTTGATCCCCAAAGTTACCCCAGGTGTGATCGCCTTCCTCGTACTTACGAAACGTTAAGTTATAAGACATTTCATCTTTAGACGTAGCCATAATAATGCTCCTATTAAAACTCTTAAATAAGTTGGGTCACTCAGTTAGCGCGAGCCCGGATCAGGTGAGAATGATTTCCCCAAATGTCCCCGGTTATACTTTGCTCCGCTAGCGTTTGCGCCCCTTATAAATTACATACTTAGTACAAATTAATTACGCTGCTACAACCGTTTCATCGGCTTCAGCTTCTATATCGGTGATGTCATCTTCATCTTTGGTCATAATAATCGCGTTGCTAACCAATTGATGCACGCTGACAATCTGATCCATTTCAAAACCGTAATACGGTAGCACTTTACTGAACTGACTCTTACAGATCGCACAGATTGCTGCCATATGTGTCACACCATTATTTTCGGTGACATTCTTCAGTGCTTCCATACGCGGTAGAGCACCTTTGACACGCAGTTCCATGAGGTCATCTGTAAGTAGACCACCACCACCGCCACAACAATAAGTCCCTTCTTTAATGGCATGTTTTGGCATGTCATAAAATTTATTACAGGTCGCCTTAATAATGTCGCGTGGCAAAGTGAATTGACCACCTGGCTCATCACCCATGCGCGATGCACGTGCAACGTTACAAGAATCATGAAAAGTCAGTGTCATATGATCATTTGCTGACTTATCGAAATTAAGTTTATTTTTACTGATCAAGTCATGCGTGAACTCACAGATATGCTGTGGTACCGGATAGGCTGGATCTAAGAAATCAAATGGACCTGCCAAGGTATTCAAGAAGCTGTAAGCAACACGCCATGCGTGGCCACACTCTCCAAATACAATGCGCTTACAACCCAGTTCGATAGCGGCCTCACGAATACGTAAAGCCAGTTTGCGCATATTCTCATAACTACCAATGAACATGCCAAAATTAGCCGCTTCACTGGCGTAAGAACTCATCGTCCATGAAACACCTGACTCATGAAAGACTTTGGCATAACCAATCAAACCATCGACATGGGGTTCTGCAAAGAAGTCTGCTGATGGCGTGATTAATAAGACATCACAACCTTTTTTATCCAATGGGAATTTAACAGCAACGCCAGTCTCTTCTTCAACGTCTTCTTCTAAGCCTTCTAGGGTGTCAGCTAATGCTGGCTCAGGCAGACCTAAGTTATTACCTAAAGTCTGTGCCTTACCAATAATTTCATTACAGTATTTTTGTCCCTTACCGACAGTCGCCATAATCTCGCGAGCAGCCATTGATATCTCTGCAGTATCAATACCGTAAGGGCAGTAAACTGAGCAGCGACGACATTGCGAGCACTGATGAAAATAAGTGTACCAATCGTCTAATACTTCTTCTGTTAAATCTTGCGCGCCAACTAATTTCGGCACTAACTTACCGGCTAAGGTGAAGTAGCGACGGTATACGTTACGAAATAAATCTTGTCGTGCGACAGGCATGTTTTTTGGATCAGTGGTACCGAGATAGTAATGACACTTATCAGTACAGGCACCACATTTCACACATGAATCAAGGAATACTGAGAGTGAACGATACTTGTTCGTCAACTCACCCATCTTAGCGATAGCCACTTCTTGCCAGTTATCAACTAACTCGCCGGCATATCCTAATGGGGTTTGAAATTTTTCCTTAGCAACATATGGAGCACTATGCGCCATTGCACCTCTTTTTAGCTTAGGAATAACTGGGTATTCTTTTAGCTCTGGAATTTCATAATCTACTTTGGCCACTGTCTGCTCCTAGCTCTTATTTCTGTTCTAACTTAATGGCCCATGCAGCAACATGACGACGCTCACGTGGATTGTCCACTTGATTACGTGTTGGGCTAAAGAATATACCCGGCGCATGTAGCAACTTAGAAATAGGGAATATGATCATCAAAATAGCAACTGATGCTAAATGTACTAACAAAATAGGATCGTTTGGCAGGTAACGAATATCGAATACCATGAGGCCAAGCAGGTAATACTTTAATGAGATAATGTCAGCACTGGTGACAAAACTCATCATTGCGCCAGTACCACCAATCACAAGCAACAGTATTAACATCAAAAAATCAGACGGTGCAGAGATGTATCGCACACGGTCAACGACAATACGTCGGACCAGAAGGCCGATTAAGCCTAGTAACATCGCTATCGATGCATATTTACCGAAGGGCTGAACAAACACCACCCATGACCACACAGGGTCTGTGAAGTAGCGTAGGTGCCGCAGAAGTACGAGTAACATTCCCATATGGAAAAGCCAGCCAAAAAGCCAGATCCACTTGTTTGATTTAAACAAGCTTTCAAAGATAGTTATCTCTTTTATCATACGGAAAACAACACCACGTCGCGTCGTTGGCGCGGGCGTTGTTGGAATCTTTAGAGGCGAGGGAGTTTTCGCGTATTTACGGATGCGTGATCCCACTCCAATGACTAACACTGCAGTCGCAAAGTAGAATAAAACAGCAAATAATATCGACATATTTAGAATAATTTTTGTATCTATCAAATAATACCGTAGTGGGCTTTTACGCCCACCCGATAATTAAGACGGACTTATACGCAGCCAGTTGGCTTTGGTAGACCCGCATACTTACAAGCCTGCTTTGCAGGGCCGTAAGGGAATAACTCATAAAGGTACTTACTAGTGCCTTTATCTTTACCAAGCTTCTTACCGATAGCTTTGGTTAGTACACGAACTGCTGGTGCAATTTGGTACTCTTCGTAGTACTCACGTAAGAAGTTAATAACTTCCCAGTGATTTTCATCAAGAGGTGCGCCGTCAGCTATTGCCATTGCACTACCCAATTCTGGGCGCCACTGGTTCAAGTCTTCTAGGTAACCTTCTTCATCAGTTTCGTAACTTTGGCCGTCTACTTCAATTGCCATCTTCGTTCTCTCCTATATTGAGTTGTAAGCGCTAGAAATCTGCTGTTTATAGCCAAGATTGCACTGCTGCATGTTCTGCAGTTAGGTCGACAAAGTCGCCATAACCAACTACGCTGATTCCATCAACGACATTACCTTCACTTAACCCACGCGCTTTTAAATCTGGGCCAAGTACGTAAATCTTCACATTTGCCATTGCCGCTTTTACCATCTCGGTATGCTTTGTATTTGCCATCGCACCAATCACACCATCTTCGATAAGAAGGATAGCGCTTCCTGGTACCGCAAGGCTAATGCATGATTCGAGTGTATTGCGCTCAAATGGGCTCTTGTTTACTGTATGTAGCATAGACATCTTAAAATCCCCTAGAAACTAAAGACGACGTCTTGTTCGTCAATGACTTTTGCAAGTTCTGTGCGAGAAAGAAGAACAATTGAATCCTTTTCTGCCCAGTCATCATCTTCGTCTTCATATTTTAGGTCTTGAAGATCTTCTAAACTTAAGCCACGTTCTTCTAGTGACTCTTGCTCGATATAAATCTTCTTAATGTCGTAATCACCTAAAGCTGAATAGGTTTTAGAAAAATTCTTCATCCCTATTTCTTCAGTGTTTTGATCCTTCATCAACTGATAGACACCGTCATCGGCAAATACCAGGCTAATATCCTGATCAAAAGCCGCAGCAATGAGCACGACTTCTAGTGATTCCCATGCATATATGGTGCCGTAAGGAGCCTTACGGTTCATATACATGAACTTCTTAATTATTTGATCACCGTCTTCCATTTAATCCTCCGGCCTAATCACCAAAAACGACCATACGATCGCCTTGGATACCTGCTTCGATGAGCTGGCCCAAACCTGAAATTCGGAAACCCTCAATCATATTACTTGCAGTTTTAGAATTACGTTTAGCTTCACTTTCATCCAACAATCCACGACGTTGTGCTGCCGCAACACAGAGCACGAGATCAATATTGTGCTCTTTTGCCAATTCCGACCATTGGTTTGGAATGTGGCGATCGTCTTGTGGCGGAATAGCCAGGCTGGTGCCGTTATTCACGCCATCATGGTAGAAGAAGACACGAAAAATCTCGTGTCCCTTCTCTAATGCTGCTTTTGTAAAAGCTAACGCTGAGTCTGACGCTTGATGCGTATACGGACCCTCATTAACCAAAATTCCATATTTCACAATAAACCCCTTTTCTTAGAAGCGGATATGAGTCGAAGAGTTCAAGCTACGACGAGCGCCTCTCCAGTTATCAATGTGGAACTTTGTAAACGGTAGACCCGTTAGCTCGAAGAAACGAGGCCAACCTACACGCTCAATCCAGTCATTAATACGTTCCCAATCACGTGCATCTTCTTTATATGCAGCAAGAATACGCTTAACAATTGCTGTCGCTTCAGGCCAACGTGGTGGGTTGTTTGGAATGCCCGCAGCCACTAGTTTCTGGAAAGTAGGCTTGCCACGTGCGTTTGAGTGATTACCACCCACCCATACAGCTAGCTTACTATGCTCAGCATCGTTAATTTGCATTGGCGGACAAGGTGGGTAACAAGCACCACAACAGATGCATTTCTTCTCATCAACTTCTAGCGATGGTTTGCCATTAACCTGTGCTGGACGAATCGCAGCTACTGGGCAACGTGCGACTACTGATGGTCGCTCACAAACTTTCGACACTAAGTCATGGTTAATCTTTGGTGGCTTAGTATGCTGAACGTTAATCGCGATATCACCTTGACCACCACAGTTAATCTGGCAGCAAGAAGTCGTGATATGCACACGGTTTGGCATGTTGTTTTCACGGAATTCGTCAATCAACTCATCCATCATTGCTTTCACAACACCTGATGCGTCAGTGCCTGGAATATCACAGTGCAACCAACCTTGGGTGTGAGAGATCATAGCTACTGAGTTCTTAGTACCACCAACGACAAAGCCTTCAGCTTCTAGTGCGTCGATTAGTGCTTGTACCTTAGATTCCTCAGAAATCATGTACTCAATGTTTGAGCGAATAGTAAAACGCACATAACCATCAGCAAATTTGTCGCCGATGTCACATAGCTTACGCAAAGTGAACACATCAAGAATACGCTGTGTACCTGCACGTACCGTCCAAATTTGCTCTCCACCTTTTGCCACGTGTAGTAATACACCTGGACGTGGATGCTCATGGTAGTCCCAGTTGCCGTAATTCTTACGCATTACTGGATGCATGTATTGGAAGCCGTCTGGGCAACCTGATTCAATTGGTGGTCTTAGATCTAATGCCATTATTAATTCTCTCCCGAGTTTCAGGGTAATAATTCTTTGTGCTTAGCTTTGGCGGGGTTTAAAGGCGGCTACTTAAAGCTGCTTTTAAACTATCCTATTCTCCAAAGCTAATGTCTTATCCATCGATAACTGCTTAGGATTAACCTGCGGCAGCTGCTTTTTCTTCAGCCTTACGGTTAAACCATTTTTCAGCTTCTTGATCCCAGTCATCCATACGTACGTATGAACTTTGGCGAGGATCGTTGACCATGTTTGGATCAACTTCAATACCGACACCTTCGAGGAAGTTAACAAGACCGATACGCTCGATCATCTCACCACAACGCTCATGCTCTAGACCATTCTCTGCCCAGAAGTCGATAGTCTCTTCAGCCATTTCTGTTAGCTTTTCATAATCTTCATCTGATTCAAGCTTCATGAACGGAACCACTACAGTTCCCATCAAATCACCAATCTTCAGCGTACGCTTACCACCGATAAGGATGGTTGCGCCTTTGTCTTGACCTGGGCCAAGCGCCTTAACCATGACATTCATGCAGTGCATGCAACGTACGCAGTTACGGTTGTCGACTTCCATTGTGTTGTCGTCTTTTAAAGACAAGGCTTTTGTTGGGCAACGTGTCACGACGTTATCAATAACGTACTCACGGCCTTTTAGTGCAACGAATGCTTTAACTTCGTCTTGGTCGACTTTCATGTTGTCGCGCCAAGTACCGATGATGGCAAAATCAGAACGCTCAATTGAGTTCATGCAATCGTTACCACAACCAGACACCTTAAACTTGAACTTATAAGGGAGTGCTGGACGGTGAACATCATCAGTGAAGTTGTTTAGTAATGTGCGATGGATACGCATTTCGTCGATGTTAGACATCTCACAACGCGCTGCACCAACACAAGACATACCGGTACGAACACAAGGACCGGCACCGCCGAGATCCCAACCGTATTCGTTCACTTCATCAAAGAAGTGCTGTGTGTTATCGGTGGTTGTACCGATAAACATAATGTTGCCTGTCTGGCCATGGAAAGTAACGAGGCCTGAACCCCATTTCTCCCAGCTATCACCGAGCTGACGTAGCATGTCAGTCGTGTAGTAGTTACCTGCTGGTGGCTGCACACGTAGTGTGTGGAATTCTCTTGATTCTGGGAACGAGCTGCCCACTTCTGAGAAGCGAGGGATAATACCTGAGCCGTATCCGAAAACACTGACGGTTCCGCCTTTCCAGTATCCTTTACGAGTCTCGTATGAGTGCTCTAGCTGTCCCAGCAAATCGTTTGCCATACCGTTGATGCGCTTATCAGAGTGCTGGTCTCGCAGACGTTTGATGCCAGAAATGAAGCTAGGCCAAGGCCCATTTTCCAACTCATCAAGCATTGGAGTGTCATGATGCTGGTTAGCCATATTGTATTTCTCCTCGTTCCTAATAGAATTAATTACTGCGCTTTAGCGCCCTGAGTTTTAAACCCAGTTGTATGCGGTAGAGTCTAGTTAGCACCCCTTAACATCGAAACCTTACCTATGGGGTGCGATGCTCTAGGGGTCTTATCTCAACTGGGATATACGCGATAGACCTCAAACAACACAATGTGAGCTAAAATGGCTTAAAACAAAGCCTTGATAACCATTTATTATTACTTTAAATCAGTTACTTAGCGTATAAACTCAGGTTATAAAAACATTTCACCCCAGTTTGCGGCGTACTCTACAGGATTTCTATGCAGTCTCAGCTCAACCACATCGAACACTACCAAGAATGGCGCGCCGCTAAACTTGCAGCCTGGTCTCGCCTAAAAACTGAAGCCGCCATCTGCATCCAAGACCCTTCGCTATTAACCAGTACTGAATATCAACAGCTGGCTAGACAGATGGCTGAAACCAACCTAGCGATCTATCGGTTTAAGCAGCCGGATAAGGTTGATCGCAGTACCATACAACGCTTTTGTGAACAGATCGGCATGCATCAACTCGACCAGAACCTGTGTGCTGATAAAGACAGCATCAGCGCATTGCAGGTCATGCCTATGGGCCGTGCTCAGGGTTACATCCCCTATTCAGACCAACGATTAAACTGGCATACTGATGGTTATTATAATCCGCCTGGATATGAGATTCGTTCTTTCCTACTGCACTGCGTGCACAGCGCTGCAGAGGGTGGCAGCAGTCGTCTACTGAATCATGAGTTATTGTATATTGCTCTATATGATGTAAACCCTGAGCTTTGTCGGGCCTTAATGGCGACCGATAGCATGACCATTCCAGCTAACATAGAGAATGGTATAGAGCTTAGACCGGCACAAAGTGGCCCGGTATTTTTTACTACCGCCGATAGCGGCACACTAAACATGCGCTATACCGCGAGAAGCCGCAGCATTCAGTGGAAAGATTCTGAGTTGATTGCGAGCGCCATAAAACAAATTAACACCGAGCTTGAAAGCAGTGATGCCATTTTAGACTATCGCCTGAAAGCCGGTGAAGGCGTCATCTGCAACAATCTTTTACATGCCCGAACAGCCTTTACTAACGGTAATATTCCGCAGCAACAACGACTGCTGTATCGTGTCCGCTCCTATAATCGCTTATTTCCAGAGGAGTAGCGAAATGCTCGCATTAAGCGACATATTAATAGAAGAATTTAGCATGCAGTCTTTTGATGAATTAAAGACTGCCGTCAAGGAGCGCGCCCTCGCCGGTGAGATGTTTTTCCAAATGGATGTGCGCCCTCCTTTTAAAGATACTCCGGAGAGCTGGGAAGATGAATTAGAAGCCGTCTTCACCTCGGCTCGATCCTAAGTACCCAGTACCTAAGATATTAACGGATAGAAAGCATGTATTGGAATGAGGACTCAAATGAAGTTGCCGAATACAAAGTCCCTGAAGACATTATTGATGTCAATTTCAGAATTAAGTGTGCGCAACTTAAGCTAGATCATATTGACGCCTTATCACAGGCCATGTGTCGCAAACTACCGTGGCTAGCAGAAGAACCAGGTAATGGTATTTTTTCTATTCATGGTGCCGAGTCAGGTAATGGTTGGATACGCCCACAAAATCCAGATGACCTTGTTTATCCTTCACGACGTACGCTCTTTACACTTCGCATCAGCAATCAACGCTTAGCAGCCGCTAAAGCTTTGCAGGGTGATCAGATTGAAGTTGATGGCGTCAGCTTAGAATTTGGTAAGTGCAGCGTCAGACCACTGTCACGCCTGACTACTTTATTTTGCCGTTACGTTGAGCTAGGCCAAGTAGACGATGAGGATGCCTTTTTAGAGCAGACTTTCAAAGCGCTTCAGCGCCTCGATATACAGCCGAAAAAAATGATGTGCGGCAGAGTCACACAACTCACACTTAACGGCCAGTTATCAGCCACACGCAGTCTGATGGTGGATGGCATTGACGTTACACAGTCAGTATTACTACAGCAACGCGGTATTGGTTCCGGACGATTGCTCGGCTGTGGTTTGTTTTTACCTCATAAGGGTATTGACGCGGTCAACGAGGCACAGGAAAAATAGCGACCTAATTGTGTTGCTTCATTGCACCTTCATCAAGCACATCACTTGAGTGAAATCAGCAGAATGCGTTAAGCTCTGCAAAAGCGACCAGCAAATAATTTTTTTATACATTTGGAGTCAGGAGATACTGTTATGGCATTTGAAGTAGACGGGAAAAGCATAGAGACCACGGCCAGCGGCTTCTTGGTCAATATTGAAGAGTGGTCAAAAGAATTAGCGCTTATTATCGCTAAGGAAGAAACCGTAGAGTTAACAGACCATCACTGGGATGTAATTAACTTTTTACGTGATGAGTTTATTAATAATTCCGGCAACCAGCCCAATACGCGCAACATGGTAAAAGCTATGAGCAAAGCATGGGATGACAAAAGCATTAATGCAAAAACCTTATATGACTTATTCCCAGGCGACCCTAGCAAGCAAGGTGGTCGTATCGGTGGCTTACCTGAAAGTCGTCGTAAAGGTGGCTATTAGGCTCTAATAGATCGCTAATAAGGCTAACGATTATGCAGCAACAGCCAAACAATCAAGGCTAGCGCTGCATTGCAGCCTCTCAATAGAGATACAGAAGTGTCAACGTCGATCTCCTAGAATTCGGCACAAGATACGTAAACCAAATACATAAGCTTTCGTTCGGAGGACATATGAGCTCTAAGCAAGATAAGATCAAAAAAATGCTGGAAATGCAGAAGAAATTCAGCGAGTTAGACCGTGCGAACGGTGTCTCAGCAGAAGAATACTTCACCCCAGAAGAGGGTTCAAGACTTGATGGCTATCGCGAAGAGTATTCAAAACTCGCAACGGAAGTGATTGCTGATGCACACGCAGAAAAGGGTTCTCACGAGTAATCACCCTAAGTAGTCAATTTAGTTATTTAAAAAAGCCGCGTTATAAACGCGGCTTTTTTTTGTCTCAAATTATACCTTTTAACAGATATTTACAGATTATCGCCCCATTTCCCCCTCTAAGAAAACCTGAGAAGACTCTCTGTCCAATTGCTAGACATCCCGATCTAAGTAAACTAAAGTAACCTTTGCTTTGAGTAAATAGTTTAACAATCGAATCTAATTTGATTGGGTTTAAGGACAAACAAGCCAACTAATAATAAATAGGCCAGCAGGCAAGGCCTAAGAATCTGGTGGAGAGTAAAACATGGAAAAGCAACATAAAATTCTTATTATTGATGACGATATTCTCGTTGGTAGCGCCCTTCGGCGCTTACTCCACATATTAGATGCCGAGACCACCGTCACCCAAGATCCGGCCTATGGCCTTGAATTAGCAACACAGAACAATTTCGATATCATCATCAGCGACCAGCGCATGAAAACGCTCACCGGTACCGAGTTATTCCGAAGATTACATCGCATAAAGTCGAATTTCAGCAGCATTTTAATCAGTGGTTATGCTGATTTTGATGTCCTCATCGAAGCCTTCAATCAAGGCCTAGTAGATCAATTTGTCGCTAAGCCTTGGGATAATAAGGCTCTTGTAAAACAGGTGCGTATGCTACTTAAAACACATCAGCCCAATACCGCTGGTTCGGAGGAAGATCCTAGTTTAAAAAATTTCCATGGTCTGCTTAGCGGCTCGAGCAAAATGCATGAAGCCTTTGCTAATGCAGGAAAGGCGGCACGCTCAAATATGCCCGTCTTTATTTGCGGCGAAACCGGCACAGGGAAAGAACTAGCAGCTAGAGCAGTACATATTGAAAGTCATCGATCAGAACGTCCTTTCATTAGCTTTAACTGCGCCAACTTCACAGAGTCTCTGATGGAGTCACAGCTATTCGGCCATAAAAAAGGATCGTTTACAGGCGCCATTGCCGATCAGGAAGGCTTACTAGCCCAGGTTCAAGGCGGCACCTTATTTCTAGATGAAGTCACATCGATGAGTATCCCGTTACAGTCCAAGCTACTGCGAGTACTGCAGGAGCGCGAGTACAGCGCTCTGGGTTCAAATCAACTGCAAGCCTTTAGAGGTCAGGTAATTTCAGCGTCTTCATGCAGCCTAAGACAGGCCTGTGAAAATAATAATTTTCGGCAGGATTTACGCTATCGCTTAGATAGTCATTAGTATTGTTTTACCGCCATTACGTGATCGCGGTGAGGACTGTGTGCTGTTATTCCGACATTTCATACAATCGATCCGCCCTAAAGAGACTAGATCATTAGATAAAGAATTAGTCACAAAACTAATGTCTTACCCATGGACAGGAAATATTAGGGAACTAGAAAATACAGCCAATTATTTGTTAGCGATGACAGATGATCAAACAGAGTGCTTTAACTCAGAGCATCTACCGCCAGAGATCAAGCACTATGATCCTAGCAATCCCAACAGCAATACCTTAACGACCACTCTAAACCAGGCTAACACCTCATTAGCAGTAAGAATCTGTCGCCCGAAAGACATCAGTGCCGATGAATTAAGCTATGCATTAAACCTACATCATAGAAGCCGAACACGAACAGCAGAAGCATTAGGTATTAGTCGTATGACCTTATGGCGACTAATGAAACGCTTCGAACTGAGCCTGTAACACGTATCTAAACATTACGTAGCAGTGTCACATAATAGACGAGGTTACAGCTGTTATTCAAATCCAGAATACGCAAATCACGTCTAGATCAAGCCAAACGCCTGAGCATAGTATGTGGCACGAATAATGTATTAATCCTTAAGCACAGTAAATTTTTTCAAACAATACTATAAGGTGATATATGAAAGCAAAACTATCAAAAATAAGTAAAGGCGTATTACTAGGCTTAGGTTTGGTGATGAGTAGTCAAGCATCAGCAGAAGGGAATTTGGACGTTGAAACCTCAACAGCAAATCTAACAATCGGTCTATATGCAACTCTTACTGGCTTAGATAACTTTCAAATGACGAAGGTAAATGGTTCACCTACTTATACTGGAGGAGATCTGTTCTCACTAGTAACCAATGGTGCAGTCCGAGTGACAGCAACAACAGTTGCATTAAGTGGAACCACAGTAGTGCCGTCATTAACCATTGATAGCAGCACTAATATTGTTGACACCGCAAGCAACGTTGTAACTTCCTCAAACTACCAATTGGATGCAACCGCAAATCTTTCAGGTGTAAGCGAGTTGGCTGCAGGAAATTACAGCAGTCTAATCACACTTACTGTAAGTGCAATTTAGGGTTAATTAAGAGCTATGGATAGCGTTTTTAGCTTAAAGAACAGCGTATGGTTTTGTTGTATTAAACAGCAAAACCATGCCTTTCAATTAATGAATGGAAGCATTCACATTGCTTCTAAAATCCTACTAACAGTTTTAATAGCCTTCAGCCTAAGTTTAATTAATACGACGCAGGCTGGTGAATTCTCAGTAAGCCCGATGCTCATTCATATTGATGAGAAATCAGGTAGGAACCCAGAATTTTATTTCTCAGTTCAAGCGAAATCAGCTGGTGCTGTGATATTTGAGATCTACAAGTTAAAGCAGCTACATAGTGGCCACATGGAGTTTTTACCAATAGAAGATGGTGATACTGGTTTAGTGAAATGGATAACTTTAGAAACAGATGGAGCAACCATAAAAAAAGGTGTAAAAAGGACTATTCGAGGCCAGCTAAATATCCCTTATCGTACAAAAGGTTCACATTTAGCAGCCATCATGGTTAAGGAAGAGACTAGAGAAAATAAAGACAGTCTTGCCATAACAGTACGCTATGCAATCGTCATTGATTTGAAGCTAGCCGCACAAAGAGGACGGCTTAAAGGTAGTTTAACAAACTTAAAGATAGAGCAGCGTGAGGAAGGAAACTATGTCACAGCTGACTTTAGCAATCTCTCCAAGCTGTCTGGCGAGTTGGAATCTAGGGTTGATATACGCAATGATAATGGCAGGCTAATTGAACGTGTTAAATTAGTGACTGAGTCCGCTCAACAAAGAGCAATGCATAAGTCACGGGTTTTCCCAGAAACAACAGTAGGCTTAATAGGTCTTATCAACAGCCCACTTAAATCAGGCGTATTACATCTCTCTGCAAATAATCGATTAGGTAAAAAACTTCTGCAACGCAAGAAGGTTGAAATTGATTTCAACAATGAAGTATCAGATCTTGCAGCTGAATATAAACTCCCTGAAGTTATAATTAGCAAAACCGATCTAAACTTCAGTAAGAATAACTTTACAGTTTACAACCCTTACAAAAAAGCGATTAAATTACGTTTCCCCAAAAGCACTAGAAACAATTCAGAAAATTATTCATTTAGACCGCGCCAGCTAACACTAAACCCTGGGGGAAATCACGAAATAGAACTGTCTCAACATTGGAACGATGGTGAAATCAGCTCTAAAGTATTTCTTATTAATTTAGCGCTTGATAGTAAATGGCATGAAGTTGAGCTACACACCAAACTTCAGAATGATTAGCAAACATGGCTCCATTCAACAATTTACTGCTATTAGCCTTGCCTTTCTTTTAAGCCTCATGATCTATGGCTGTGACAATAGGAAATTTAACGATATCAATCTAGATGGTGAGTCTATACTCAGCAGCCCAGTCGAAAACAGTCGATTGCAAGCTCACACACCCAAGAATGACAGCACAAATGAGTCTCCAGATTATGAGGTTTATCGTTGCAGTAAAGATTCTCTTTATAATATAAATAAAGAACAAAAAGTCTCTCTCGACTTATTTGAAACTGATTTGCGTGAGGCGTTAGTTGAGCTCAGCATACAGATTGGGTATCCGATACTAATAGACGAAAGTGTTAATAGTCTCATTAGTGCCACCTTAGATGATGTGGCTCTTGTTAGCGCATTGGAGATCCTCTTAGTCGCTAGCAACTACAGCTATCTATTCGATAAAAATTATATCTTAGTAGGCGCCTCAGAAACTGACACCGCTTCCTTTGAAAAACTCTCTAAAACTTGTCGTTATAAGCCAAGATACATATCTTCAGAGGCATTATTTGAGACACTTAGTGATCAACAACAACAATACGTCAACATACCTGAAGGCAGTGAATTTCTAAGCATTCATGCTCCAAGCATGATTCAAGATCAAATTTTAAGTTCACTTGAGTTGCATGATGAAGAGCTTAAACAGGTCATTCTAGAGTTAAGTATTATCGAGGTTAGTCGTGAGGCAATGCAAGTTCTAGGCATCTCATGGGACCGCCCGATGAGTGTGACCTATGACATTCTTAAACGACCCATCTTATTGCGCTCAATGCGTGCCTTACAAAGACAAGGAAAGGCTTTTATTAAAACAATGCCTTCCATCGTTTCAAAAGATGGACATCAAGCTCATTTTGAATCCAAGTATACAACATGGCTACCCTACCCCACTAAAAATGACTTTAGCTCATCACAACGCCAACAGATCAGTTACGGAATCGAACTAAAAGTAACTACAAACATAGCCACAGATGGACGAGTTAATCTTGAAATTTTAAACGCTAGAGTAAGTGATCTCATCATTACAAAAAACAATGAGCATGTACTCATTAGTCACCAAATATCGAATACTGTAGATGTACAAGATGGAGATTATTTAGTTTTAGGCGGCTTAATTCAAAAAAAGAAAACATCAAGTGAAGAGGGGCTCCCTTTCTTTAGTAAGTTCAACCCTATGAGGCTGATATTTGCTGAACATCAAACCAATGAAGATGAAACAGAAATCCTCATTATGATTCGACCACGAATAATCTAACCTGAATTTAAAACATATGAAAGGAATAGTATTCACCAGTTTCATTAGCTTTCTAGAGAATGAGTTGGGTCTCATCGAAACTGAATCCATAATACTTAGAGCAGAACTTAATAGTGCTGGCGCCTACACCACCGTGGGTTCTTATGACTTCAAAGAATTACTACACTTAATACTTCTTAGCAGCCAATCATTAAAGATAACCCCTAAGCATCTCAGTCAAAGATTTGGTTCCTATTTATTTATTACCTTAGCCAAGGCTAGTCCACAACATGTCAAAGGCAAGCATTCTTGCTTTGAGCTATTTGAAACAATTAATGATGTCATTCATGTGGAAGTTAAAAGCATCTATCCGGAAGCGAGACCCCCACTAGTGCATTTCAAACGCATCAGCCCTTCGACTGCAACACTCCATTATCTATCTCACCGTTGCCTGGGAGATGTCATGTATGGAGTAATTGAAGGTGCAGGAAATTATTTTAACGAAAAGTTACTCATCAAAAGAAAAAGGTTGAACGAAAAGGGAAGTGAAGAAGTTTTTACTGTAACTATTTTACATTAAATGCAAGAACAAGGAGGTCGGTAACCGACATGATTAACATGACTAACAGTACCGCATTAGCGGCTAAGCTCGTACGTGAATAAATCGCTAGAAAACAGGCAGAAACTCTTTTGGAGGAAAAAAGTCTGGCCTTATTTAAGGCTAATCAAGAGTTACATGATCGCGCACAAGAACTGGCGGATCATAACCAACAGTTAAACTTAAAGGTTGAAGAATTAGATCATAGCCATGCAGAGCTTGCTCAATCTGAAAAAATGGCAGCCATTGGCATGCTGGTAGCCAGTGTTGCTCATGAAATAAATAACCCTGTTGGCTTCATTACTAGCAATCTTGAAATACTCTCTGAATATCGCAAACACTGCGTCGGAATTCTCAAACTACAAGAAGAAATCACATCGCCTGAAATCACCAGTGATCAAACAAGAGTTGAGCTCATCTAACGCTTAGACGACATGAAAAAAGAAGTTGATTTTTATTACATACAAGATGAAACAGCAAGTCTACTTGAGGATTGCTTGCTTGGTGCGAGTCGTATACGCAGTATTGTTACTGACCTGATGAGTTTTACACATGCCAAAGACCTTGATTGGGAGCTCATTGATGTTAACGAGTTATTACAAAAAACGGTCAAACTTGCTTTTAATGAAATCAAATTCCAGACCGATATTCGCTGGGACTTAGCTGACTTAGATGTTATTTATGCCAGTGGAGGACGCTTAGGACAGGCCTTTTTAAATCTGTTAATGAATGCAGTTCATTCCATTGAGCATGACGGTTTAATTGTTTTACGTACGCGCATGATTGAAGAAAAGGGTGAAAAAATCGTTGTTATCGACATCTCTGATAATGGTCATGGCATTCCTGAAAAAGATCTAGCGCTTATCTTTGAGCCTTTCTACACCACCAAGAAAAAAGGCAAAGGTACTGGGCTGGGTCTGCATATGGTCGAACATGTGGTGCAGGATCACTCGGGAAACATTGAAGTCAAAAGCACGCTAGACAAAGGCACCCGATTCCGAGTGAAGCTCCCTTACAAAGATATAAAACGCATATAACTCAGTTGAATGAGCGCCAAGACAGTTTATGAGCGGGTGATAAAGCTACATTAACTTCAACTAGGTTTGCTTCAGCCCGATCGTAGGTCGTCCTGTTTAACTCGACAGCAACCTCTCGCTTAGGTTAAAGTTTGTCGCTTATAAGGTTCCGAAGAATGTCTCGGTATGCCTTACTTCACATATTGATTGCCGCTGTAAAAAGGATTGTCTATGCGCTGGTTACTCCCTACTGCCTTCACTGTCGTTGGCTTGGTCTGGCTTGGATTCTATCTCGCGGGAACTTTTGATCTATAAAGGATGTTGCCCATGAAGCCTTGGCAAAGAAACCGCTTCGCCTTAGTAGCCGTTATTATAGCTGCTGTCGCGACCATGAATTACCCCTCTCTAAATATCGGCCAGATGGTTTCTCTAATCGCGCTCTATGGCTTAGTTTTCTTTCTCTTCGTGCGTTACTTTAACTCTTACCGTAGTTAACTCAGCACAAGCCTTATTCGTAGTGTTTATGGTCCTTTCGTTTCGCGCCTGCACGCTGTGTCACCACGCCTCGAATAACGCTCTTACTGTCTATCTCCTGACGCGGGTAACCTGGGTTAACCGCCTGTAGAAAGCCTTGACTGGCCTCTTCAGCATACTGGCGGAAAATATAATCACCCTCAATTTCAGCAATCACATAATTACCATTCTCTGCAACGCCATTAGGATCAACAATAATGACGCAGCCGTCATTAAATTCTGGCTCCATACTATCGCCAAGGACTCGTAGCGCAAAGGGTTCGCTACTGGCACAGCCACTGCCGTCCATATCCATCATTTCTTCTTCAATCTTTATTCTTTGAGTATCTTCCGTTGCCATTAGCTTTCCTTATGCTCTTGTTTTGATTGCTGCAAATTCCATAGCCGCGAGTATAACCCAGCCTTTGCCAAGAGTTGTGCATGACTGCCCTGCTCGACGACACATCCGGCCTCTAAAACATAGATACAATCGGCATCAACAATCGTTGACAGGCGGTGTGCGATAATCAACGAGGTGACACCGCTAGCAGCCGCCCTTATTGATTTCATCAGTGCTACCTCGGTATCAGAGTCTAGGCTTGAGGTGGCTTCATCGAAGATTAAAATCTTAGGCTTTTTCAGGATTGCTCGCGCTATTGCCACTCGTTGTAACTCACCCCCTGATAACTTCAGTCCTCGCTCACCCACCACGGTATCCATACCCTCTGGTAGCTGTGTAATGAGGTGATCAAGCTGTGCTACCTGTATCGCTTCTTGAATCTCGGCTTCAGTGGCCCCCGGCCTAGCATATTCAATATTAAAGCGAATACTATTGTTAAACAGCACCGTCTCCTGCGGCACCATTCCAATCTGTTGACGAAGACTATCTTGAGTTGCTGCAGCAATATCCTGTCCATCAATCAATACTCGTCCGCCTGTTGTCTCATAAAAACGGAAGAGTAAGCGTGCAATTGTTGACTTTCCAGCACCCGATGGGCCAACAACAGCAATCTTCTGCCCTGACGGGATACGCATGGAAATATCACGCAGAATAACGCGATCTGGATTATACGAAAATGCCACATGTTCAAACTCTACTGCCCCTTGCTGCACGTCCAACTGCTGCGCACCCTGCTTGTCCTTAACCTCTGGTTTTTCATTTAATAATCGCGTTAACAGATCCATATCTGCCAGTGCATAAGTAATCTGCCGATAGACAATACCCAGCATATTCATAGGCACAAACAATTGCAGCATGAGCGCATTCACTAAGACAAGGTCGCCAATCGTCATCTCACCGCTAACCACACCATCGGCTGCAAACACCATAATCAGCGTCACACCAATAGCAATGATCGAGGCTTGACCGAAATTTAGTAACGACATCGTGACCGTACTTTTAACTAAGGCATGCTCCCAACGAGATAGCGTACTGGCATAGCGCTTAACCTCATATTCCTCATTATTAAAATATTTCACCGTTTCGTAATTCATCAGGCTATCAACCGCCTGAGAATGAGCTTCTGAATCAAGTTGATTGGCAGTATGCCGATAATGCATACGCCAGTTGGTCACCAATGCGGTGAATAATATGTAAAACATCACTGTGCCCAGCGTGATCACAGCAAAGTGGATCGCATAAGAGCTAAATAGAATCGCCATTACTAAGCTGATCTCAAACACGGTTGGAATGACAATAAAGATAAAATAATTCGATAAGGAGCTGAGGCTTTGCGTACCCCGCTCTAAATCTCTCGAAATTGAACCGGTGCGTCGATCGAGATGAAAGCGCATCGACAAGCGATGCAAATGCGCCAAAACATCGGCCGACATGCTGCGTACCGCATGAAAACGAGCCCGCGCAAATAAAACATCACGCAGCTCGCTAAATAGAGCCGTTGAAAGGCGCAGCGCACCATAAGCCAGCAATAAGGCCAGAGGCAGCTTGAGCATGACGTCATCAACATCAAACTGATCAACAATCTGTTTAAGCACTAAGGGCACCGCGACCGTGGCCACCTTTGCAAGCATCAAGCAGGCCAATGCCAGCAGAATACGCCCTCGATAAGCCCATAAATAGGGGAGTAACCGACGTAAATTAGCCCAATCCGTACGTTTTTTGTGCGGTTCGCTGACGCGAGCCTGTGCTCTACTGATCATAAGATCCTGTTTTATAATTATCGGCGAGAAAAAAGTCCTCGCATTAAAAAAATTGACTCGATTAAACGTCAGAAAGATAGATTAATTAGCGAGTTTTTATCACCCTCTTTTTCATCATGATTTCTTAAGTCTAGGATAGTTAAAACGTTTTTTTTTGCATAATCCTATACACACGTTATCCACATGCTATGCCCAGCTCATCAAAAGGCATATCCACAACATATTGGGGTTGACGACCTGTTCAACCTCAACTTATAGTGTACTCACGGTAAAGCAGGTTGATAATACCTCTATCGAAAACACTATAAAAACTAAAAAAACCAACCACAATTAAAGAGAATCTGTATGGAAACCGAGAGCTCAGAGCAAAGCAATGAGAGTACAGCTGCTACACACGTACAGAACATGCCATCCACACCTGAAATTCAAGCTACTGCACCCGGCCAATACCGCATCATTCGCCGTAATGGCAAGGTCACCTCTTATGACCGCGACAAGATCAAAATTGCAGTAACCAAAGCCTTTTTAGCCGTTGAAGGTGGAGAAGCCGCCGCCTCTGGTCGCATCCGTGAGACCGTTGAAGGGATTACCAATCAAGTTGAAGGCGCGCTAACGCGAAACATTCCCGACGGCGGCACCTTCCATATAGAAAACGTACAAGATCAAGTCGAGCTCGCTCTAATGCGTGAAGGCCACCATAAAGTGGCTCGTGATTACGTATTGTACCGCGAACGCCGCTCTCAAGAGCGCGCCGCTAAGCAGGCTGACAGTACAGCCAGCGCAGGCACTGAAGAGACCAGTGGCCTGCAGGTCACCGGCCTCGATGGTGTCACTAAACCTTTAGACAGAGCGCGTATGCAGGCTGTCGTCACTGACGCCTGTAAAAATCTAGACTCAGTTGAAGCCACGCCGATTATCACCGAAACACTGCGCAACCTTTATGATGGTGTGCCAGAGGTTGAAGTGTCTACAGCACTCGCTATGAGTGCACGCACGCTGATCGAAAAAGAGCCAAACTACAGCTATGTTGCTGCTAGGCTGCTACTCGACACACTGCGTCGTGAAGCGCTGAGCTTTTTAGCGGGGCATCCTGCTGAAGCGACTCAAGAAGAGATGAGAGAAGGCTATGCCCAGTATTTCAAAAACTATATTCAAAAAGCAGCGGATCTCGAGCTAGTCGATGCTCGTCTAGCGAATGAATATGATTTAGATAAGCTGACAGCAGCCCTGCTTCCTGAGCGTGATTACAAATTCACCTACTTAGGCTTACAGACTCTGTATGACCGTTACTTCATTCATAGCGATGAGATCCGCTTTGAACTTCCGCAGGCCTTCTTTATGCGTGTTGCCATGGGCCTCGCCATCAATGAAGTCGAACGCGAAGATCGTACTATTGAGTTTTACCGTCTGCTGTCCTCCTTCGACTTCATGAGCTCGACACCCACATTATTTAACTCTGGCACTCTGCGTCCACAGCTCTCTTCTTGCTACCTCACTACGGTGCCTGATGACCTCTATGGTATTTTTGATGCCATCAAAGATGACGCCATGCTCTCAAAGTTTGCCGGTGGCCTAGGCAATGATTGGACACCTGTGCGCTCTATGGGCTCACACATTAAGGGCACTAACGGCAAGTCACAGGGTATTGTGCCGTTCCTTAAGGTTGCCAATGACACCGCTGTTGCGGTTAACCAAGGTGGCAAACGTAAGGGTGCGATGTGTGCCTATCTAGAAACCTGGCACTTAGATATTGAAGAGTTCCTAGACCTACGTAAGAACACCGGAGATGACCGTCGTCGCACGCATGACATGAACACCGCTAACTGGATTCCTGATTTATTCATGAAGCGTGTCAGTGAAGAAGGTAATTGGACACTATTCTCACCGAATGACTGCCCAGACCTACATGATTTATACGGCAAAGCCTTTGAACAGCGTTACGCCCATTATGAAGCTAAGGCTGCTGCCGGTGAGCTGAAGCATTTCAAGCAAATGCCAGCGAATGATCTATGGCGCAAAATGTTAGGTATGTTGTTCGAAACAGGACATCCTTGGATCACCTTCAAGGACCCATGCAACATCCGCTCACCACAAGGCCATGTCGGTACTGTGCATTCTTCAAACCTGTGCACCGAGATCACCTTGAATACCTCGGACACTGAGATTGCGGTCTGTAACCTTGGTTCGGTTAACCTCGCGGCGCATATTAATGAGAATGGACTCGATCAAGAAAAGCTTGAGCAGACCATCAACACCGCTATGCGTATGTTAGATAACGTTATCGACTACAACTACTACAGCGTCGGCAAGGCACGTGCTTCCAATCTTAAGCACCGTCCTGTTGGCTTGGGTTTAATGGGCTTTCAGGATGCGCTCTATAAGCTGCGTGTTGCTTACGCCAGTGAGCAGGCGGTTGAGTTCGCTGATCACTCAATGGAAGCCATTAGCTACTACTCTATTAAAGCGTCTTCAGATCTTGCTGCGGAACGTGGTAGCTATGCCAGCTTCTCTGGTTCTCTCTGGTCACAGGGCATCTTACCTATCGACTCGATTGCACTACTAGAAGAAGAGCGTGGTGGCTTCTTAAGCGTTGATCGCTCCAGCACCATGGACTGGGATAGCCTCCGTCAACAGGTTCAGACTGTTGGTATGCGTAACTCCAACACCATGGCCATTGCACCGACAGCGACCATTTCAAATATCTGTGGAGTCACTCAGAGTATTGAGCCGACTTACCAAAACTTATTTGTAAAATCGAATTTGTCCGGTGAGTTCACGGTCTCTAATTGGCACCTGATTAACGATCTTAAGCAGGTTGATTTATGGGACAACGTTATGGTTAATGACCTCAAATATTATGACGGTAGCGTACAAAATATTGATCGTGTTCCAGCCGCACTCAAAGAGCTCTATGCCACTGCTTTTGAAGTTGATCCACGTTGGCTCATAGAAGCAGCATCACGTCGCCAGAAATGGATTGATCAAGGCCAGTCGCTCAACCTCTACATGGCAGAGCCATCGGGTAAGAAGATGGACAACCTCTACAAACTAGCTTGGGTTCGTGGTTTAAAAACAACTTACTACCTACGTTCAATTGGTGCGACCCATGTCGAGAAGAGCACCATGGATAATCATCAGGAAAGCAAACTCAATGCCGTACAAAGTTCGGCTAGCGCACCAGCTGCACCAGCTGCGCCAACGGCTTGCTCACTACTAGACCCAGACTGTGACGCGTGCCAATAAGCACTGCAAACAATCAAGGCAAAATTAAGCAATAGCACGCATATGCTGCGTGTCACTACAGAAGGAATACTGAAATGCAAAATTGGGATGATCCACTCGCAAGCAGCCAAGGTACTAGCTCAGCTCAGCCTACGGTTGCAGCTCAACCCTTTGACCTATCAGCAAGCGCTACAGGTGTAACTGCAACAGCAGAACCAGCAGCGGTTAAAGAAGCCAGCAGCGCAGCAGAAGCTGACGCCGGCGCCACCGGCCTTGAGGCTATTGAGATGGGTGCTGCACGCATCCGTGTTGATGACAAGAAAATCATTAACTGCCACGCCGACCTCAACCAACTGGTACCGTTCAAGTATGAGTGGGCCTGGACTAAATACCTCGATGGTTGTGCTAACCACTGGATGCCACAAGAGGTCAATATGACCGCTGATATCGCCCTATGGAAAGACCCGCAAGGTCTGACTGATGATGAGCGTACAGTGATCAAACGTAATCTTGGTTTCTTTTCTACAGCAGATTCACTGGTAGCAAACAACTTAGTGCTGGCTGTCTATAAGCACATCACTAATCCAGAATGTCGCCAATATCTATTGCGTCAGGCCTTTGAAGAAGCCCTGCATACACATGCCTATCAATACTGCATCGAGTCACTTGGACTAGACGAAGGTGAAGTCTTCAACATGTATCGTGAAGTGCCTTCAGTGGCACGCAAAGCAGAATGGGCTCTACCCTTCACACAGAGTCTAGGTGACCCTGATTTTGCAACCGGCACGCCGGAAGCGGACCAACGTTTACTACGTGACTTAATTGCGTTCTACGTGATCTTTGAAGGCATCTTCTTCTACGTCGGCTTTGTGCAAATCTTATCTATGGGTCGTCGTAACAAAATGACCGGTGTTGCTGAGCAGTTCCAATACATCATGCGTGATGAATCCATGCACATGAACTTTGGTATTGATGTCATCAACCAGATTAAGTTAGAGAACCCGCATCTTTGGACTGACGAATTCCAACAAGAGATCATCACCTTGATTATGGATGCGGTCGCCTTAGAGACACAGTATGCAAAAGACACCATGCCTCGCGGTATTTTAGGTCTGAATGCAAACATGTTTGCTGAGTACCTGCAGTACATTGCAAACCGTCGCTGTTCACAGATTGGCATCGAGCCACAGTATGAGGGTGCAAGCAACCCATTCCCTTGGATGTCTGAACTTCTAGACTTAAAGAAAGAGAAAAACTTCTTCGAGACTCGAGTCACAGAATATCAAACAGGTGGCGCACTACAGTGGTAGTAAAAAAACTGTAAGGCTTATCACGTTATTGGGTCACCGCAAGGTGACATAAGTTTAGGCGGCAATTCATTTGCCGCCTTTTTTATGCAACGCAACTTTTCACAGCCTTTGGAAATATGACATATGACCGATCTCAGCAATCAATTTATACTCATCACTGGCGCCACCGGTGCACTAGGCCAAGCCTGCATCAAGACCTTCGCTGCAGCCAAGGCAAAACTAATAATAACTTCGCGCTCAGAAGCCGCTCTTGCTCAACTCGCTGAGCAATACAGTGAAGAGGTTGTCTGCAGCCTGAGCTGTGACTTAAGTCAGTCAGAGGCAGTAGAACAGTTGTTCAAAAATATCATTAGCAAAACCGGTCGCCTCGACGCTGTCCTCAATGTTGCTGGTGGTTTTAGCATGGGCACTGCTGTGCATGAGTTAAGCGCTGATGATTTCAATGCCATGTTTGAGATGAACTTCAAGTCGGTTATGAACACCTGTAAAGCAGCCATCCCAGGCATGTTAAAACAAGGCCATGGCCGCATCATTAATGTTTCAGCTCGCGCTGCAGAACAAGGCAAGGCCAACATGGCACCCTACTGTATTTCTAAAAGCGCAGTAGTCACCTTAAGTGAATGCTTAGCAGCAGAACATAAGATGAATAACATTACCGTGAACAGCGTCTTACCGGGCACCATCGACACCCCCACTAATCGATGTGACATGCCCAATGCAGACTTCAGCAGCTGGGTACCCTGTGAAGACATTGCAGCGACCATGGCTTTCTTATGCACAGAGCAAGCAAGGTCTATCTCAGGTGCGTCTATTCCGGTCTACGGACGTAGTTAGAATAGCTAAAGAGTTAAATGCATAGCGCAACAAAAAGCCCGCTAGGAGCGACTCTCTTAGCGGGCTTTTTGTTATAACCATACTCAGCTTTTTTATAAATCCTGCTGAGTCACGCTATAGCCATCTTTCTCCATCAAGGCGAGGACGCCTTTATCACCATAGAGGTGAATTGCGCCAACCGCGATAAAGGTATTTCTTTCACGCATCGCCTTACGCATATAGTGCTCCATCACAATATTACGATTCAACACCACGTGTTTAAGATAGATATCACGCCATTGCTTATTTTCTGGCTGTTGTGGAATAAAGCGCGTGCTGATCTGAAACATTGTTTGCAGATCTTGTTTCAAATAGGCATCTAACATGTCATCAATAATCTGATACATGTCGTCATAACTGGCCACTGTGAATTCTAATAGTGCGAGCTGTGCATCTAATGGCATCTCTTGCAGGGTAACAATAAATTCCTCAATCGATTCCACTTGATAGAGTTCTTTATCTTGTGAGGCGGCGCGGTCTAGCAGCGCATAATCCAAAATTACCTTATTACTTTTTGCACGCACAGCAAAGCTACGCATGGCGGCCCATGGACGCAGGGTCTTAACTAATTCTGGCTTCATACCCAGCAGACCACTCAACACCGTCTCAACACGTTGATAGGTTTCCGGCCCAATTAATTGATCCAGTGTCTCACCCTTTGGCAGCACCATATCGCTTTTAATTAACTGACTGCCTTGATACGGGTTCCAGTAGTGATCACTAGGAAAGGACTCCATTGCAAAACTCATGGCGTCATCTAAATAAGGTGTAACCTTGTCGTGAATCTTAGCAATGCGCTCATCATTCATATGCAAGGTACCGAAGATGTAACCGACAAACTCACCTTCTTTTTCTATCTTCCAGAAAACACCCTCAGTAAAACGGCCACTGTCTTGCTCTGCTGACACCACATTAACGCTGATGATTAGCATCACCAGCAGACTCATTATCCTTCGCATAGTTAAACTCCCTTTTATTATTGTAATGGCGAAAAAAAAGCCACTCCAGTTTCCTGGAGTAGCTTTTCAAAGCAAATACTATAAGTTTGAATACAAACTAGTACTGCCGTAGTGTCTTAGGCACTGGATCATAAGACGGTGAAATTGCCTCATGCGGACAGGCCTCAATACAGGCATAGCAACGAATGCATTCACTCTCATCAATAAACAATGCATTGTAGTACAGACCAGAGGTGTGACCGGGGCGAACACGCTCAAATGATTCAATCTGACCTTCGGCATTCTTCTTAAAGTTAGTCGCTTCAGTAATGCAGTTTTCAGTGGCTTTCACCATCAGACACTCATCACATAGAACACACTTTTCGTTATCAATAACCGGTGCCGGTGAACGCATATCTTCAAACTTATCATAGTAGATATCATCATTTGATAAGCCTGCTTCTATTAGCACTTTGACACCATGATCAATCATCGGTGGTGGCCCACAGAAGAATGCCTTCAAGTTGTCACCGGATACAACACCGGCATCCAAATAAGCTTCTTTGACATGCTGCGTTACAAATCCACGAGGCCCTTGCCAATCACTGCCCTCAGGCTCTTCTGATAAAACTGGGATAAATTCAAACTTATGCCCTGCTGGCCATCTCTCGGATAATGCTTTTAATTCATCTTGTAAATACAGATCTTTTTGTTCACGTGCACCGTAGAAGAAGTAACAGTCTCTTGCGACACCGCGCACCTCAACTTCTTGTACCAAGGCGTTAATCGCACTCATGCCACTACCACCGGCAATACAGACCATGGGTTTTGTTGATTCATCTAAACCAAACTTACCCATAGGCCCTGACAAGATAACCTTCTCACCTTCGCGATTCTTCTCATCCAACCATGCAGATAACTCACCACCCGGTACTAAGCGAATGAAGAAGGTGTATTCATTTTTATTCTCGCGTTCTGGCGTTTGTGCAAAAGAATAAGAACGGGGCTTCTGAATGCCTTCTACTTTAATCGTGCCGTACTGACCAGCACGCGCACACAACTTATGCGAGCCCTCAGGACAGGTAATAACGACCTCATAAGTATCTGCTGTCAGATTCTTAAACTTAGTTATAACCCCTTCATTACTCTGCACCCTTAAGGTTTGAATGTTGGGATTCGGCTCAGGTAGCTTTCTTATAAACTGATCAAAGGGATCATTAAAGGTCTCAAGTTTTGCCATTACTTAAATACTCCTGGATGAATTTTTTCAGCTTCAGCAATAATCTCTTCATCGCTAGCTGTCATTCCTTGGTTACGCGGATCTTCATGCCACTTCTTAATGTAGCCTTCTTTTCCACCCCATTCTTTTAACAAGGCTTCCTTACGCATACCTTCATCAGCCTTTTCAACTTCTACTAAACAAGAATAGAAAGTTGGGCTCTTACCAAAATCGGTCAGCATCTCTGAGTTCAAGGCATTAATATTGACACCGCCTGGGGTGTTACTACCCTTGAACTGCTTCTGCGTAGAACACATACCACTGAGCATGCCTTCAATGATCACGGCGTAAGCAAAGGTATCGCCACGGTCGTTGTAGAGGCGGCAGAGATCGCCATCTTTGAGCTGACGTCGTGCCGCTTCTTCAGGGCTCAACTCAACAGTTGGACGCGACATCATCGCCTGTAGTCTAGGCACTGACTGGAATGAATCACCAATAAAGTAATGTGAGGCGCTACTGAGTACTTGTAATGGGTACTTAGAACGCAGCTCATCTTCTTGGCCTTCAGTCTCCGGCACATAACTTGGAAGTGGATCAATCCCCTCTTCTGCTAATGCCGCAGAGAAAATTTCAATCTTACCGCTGGGTGTTGGCCAGCCATTCTTTTGGAAGTTACGACGATCAGTCTCGGTGTTTGCCCGTGCCCAACCATTCTTTTTCAAGTCTTCGTAGGTGATCCCTTCCATCAAAGGATTCACTTCATCTTGCACGAGGATGTCACGGATAATTTCTTCATCAGTTTGTGTGAAGGCATTATCATTTTCATCTTCGTAACCCATCTCCTTCGCCAACATGCGGAACAGCTCAGAGTTACGTACGCTCTCGCCTAATGGCTCAATGATGGGTTCGTTCATCACGTAGTACCAGTTACCGTAGGTGGCAACCAAGTCCTGACGCTCTAGTTGTGTATCAGCTGGCAGAACGATATCGGCATACTCACAGGTATCGGTCCAGAAAGTCTCATGTACAGCAACAAATAAATCTTCACGCGCCATACCTTCACGCACAGCATTTGAATTTGGCGCACAGTTTGCTGGGTCTGAGTTATAAACAAACATCGACTTGATCGGTGGATCCAGAGGCGCTTCGTCATAACCAACGTTGTCACGCAATGCGCGACCAATCTGCACCATACTAACCATACGCTTAGACGCACGATCACCTAAATCAGGGCGGTGTAGTTTGTTTAAGTCATGGCGTAGCCACATCTCTTCAAGGTTACCAAAGCTAGCCCCACCACAACGCTCACGCCATGAACCAGTAATACAAGGCAGCGTTAGAATTGCACGACACATCTGGCCTGAATTTTGGTGACGGTTAAGGCCGTAGTTAGCACGGATAACAGCAATCTTCGCTGAGGCATATTCAACCGCAAACTTTTCAATATCAGCAGCAGAAACACCAGTGATTTTTTCAACTTTATCCAGTGGGTAATCAGGTAGCTTAGTCTCTATTAGCTTTTCCCAACCCAACGTCTGTTCTTTAAGGAACTCAACGTCGTGCATATCTTTATCGACAATCACCTTCATCATGCCGAGCGCTAGTGCTGCATCGGTACCTGGCTTTGGTTGTATATGCCAGTCTGCCATCATTGTCGTACGCGTCTTGCGTGGATCAATAACAATTAATTTAGCGCCGCGTTGTTTTGCTTCGCGGATAAATGGAATGGCATGCACACCAGTACTGACTAAATTAGCACCCCATAAAATAATTAGGTCTGCTTCTTCTGCCGCCTCATGAATAGAGGTGTTGGCATGTGCCATACCATAGGTATGTAGTCCCGCCCACATCGCTGCATAAATACAGATCGATTGCTCAAGACGAGCTGCTTCCATCTTATTCCAGAAACGAGTGTCCATAGTCCAGTAACCGACCATGCCCATGGTGCCCGAGTAGGAATATGGCTGAACCGCTTCGGAACCATATTTCTCAATGGTTTCTTTAAAATTATTGGTGATAGTCTGCAGCGCTTCATCCCATGAGATACGCTCAAACTTTGCACCAGGGCCCTTAGGACCAACACGCTTGTGAGGGTATAAAACACGATTATCGTTATAGACAAAATCCAGATAATGATTAACCTTGTTACAAAGGTAACCTCGTGTAATCGGATGAGTGGGGTCACCTTGCACACGCACAGCCTTGCCGGTTTTATCATTTCGCGTAACCAACATCGAACACGAGTCAGGGCAGTCATGCGGGCAAAATGAATGGTGTACTGAGTGACCTTCAGGAACAGTAATCCTGCTAGATACTTCAGGAATTTTAGTGATATCTGTCATAGCGGTGAGCTCCACTCTCCTGGATTTCTTTATATTATTTACTTGGCTTTTATCAGCCTTAAATTATTACTTACAACATACTACAAGGCCATTTTCAGGACAACTGGACGCAACAATTTTGAAGGGCTATTAACAGCATAATATACTCACTTATTCTTCAAAAAGATCAATCTGGTTATTATTCTCTACCTCTCCTAAGGCATTCAAGCTAGAAACACCCACACCTAATAATCTGACCGCTAATGGCTTGATTAAAGCACTCTGTAATAAAGCGGGAATTTCAGCAGTAATTGTCTCTGCCAAATAAAACCCCTGTACCTTTGAGAGTGACCGAGTGACCTGTGTAAAGTCGCTGAATTTAACTTTAATCGTGAGCGTTTTACCCTGTACCTGAAGCTTAGTTAACTGCTCTTGTATCAGCTCTGCCTGAGTTTGTAACACAGCTAACATCGCCTCAGTATCCGATAAGTCCTGATCGAAGGTATCTTCGGTACTAATCGACTTGCGAATGCGATTATTTCTTACTGGCCGCTCATCAATACCCCGTGCGACCTGATAGTAGTACTCAGCACTACTTCCAAATACGGCTTGTAGTTCAGCCAAATGCCAAGGCAACAAATCAGCACCGCTTTCAATACCCAAGCCATGCATGGTCTGCTCGGTGGCTTTGCCAACGCCATAGAAATCTCGAATCTTAAGCCCCTGTACAAAGCCCGGGCCCTGTTCTGGTGAAATATAAAGCAGGCCATCCGGCTTACATTGATCCGAGGCTATTTTTGCGAGGAATTTATTATAGGAGACACCGGCAGAGGCGATGAGGCCAGTTTCTTGCTTGATTTGCGCCCTGATATCTTTAGCAATCAAGACACTCGAGTTAGGTGCACGTGCGTGTTCCGTAACATCTAGATAAGCCTCATCTAAGGACAATGGCTCGATACGATCACTAAAACGTGCAAAAACTCGCCTAATGTCTTTGGATACCTGTCGATAGACTTCGAATCGTGGCTTTACAAAAATAGCCTGTGGACACTTTCTGAGGGCGGTGACACTGGCCATGGCTGAATGAATACCAAACTTGCGTGCCTCATAGCTACAGGTCGCGACCACTCCGCGGCGTTGCGGATCACCCCCTACAATCAAAGGCTTACCTCGATATTGTGGAAAATCACGCTGCTCCACCGAGGCGTAAAATGCATCCATATCAACATGAATAATGGCGCGATGCTGGCTCTTATCAACACTCATTTGCGCTTATCATCCGCTGGTTTATCGATTACAAAGGGTGGGCTAATAGCCACACATCATTGACCCTGAGGGATTAGCCCCGTAGCATTCCCGACTATTATAGAAACAATAAAAATTGGCTACCAGTAAACTTCAATCTTTGGGGAGACTTTTCAATATGAGCAATTCAAAATTACCAGGCATCATCGCTTTTGTCCTTGTCGCTGCATCATTAGTCGCGTTTTATCTTAACGATCGCGGCCAACTTAGCTTTGGTGGCGCGGACGCAGTGGACCATTCAACAATGGATCACTCATCAATGGAACATGCTGGACATGGCGCCGAGTCACATGACGGCTTCTCTGGCTCAGTCCAAGATTACAATAAGAAATTCAAGTAATCGTTAGCGCTATCATTGCGGCAGCTACTCAGCTGCCGCAATCAGCGATCTAATCGCTATCCTTTGGCTTCAAAATGAATCAAACCGCTTTCCAGATCTATTGATCAGGCAGTTTTGCGCGCATCGCATCACGATCAATCCACCAGCTATTAGCAACAATCGCATCCAACATCTTTGCAAGACGCTTAAACAGCTCATCTAAATCATTCAGCTCGAGCATCTCAATCCAAATCTGGATCGATTCCTTATCTTCAATGCCGCGATGACGCTTCGCCACAATCGCAATCAACTGCTTAGTTAAAAAGATTAAACTCTCACGCTCGGCACCTTCTGCGCGTATTTCAGCGAGATACAAGGCAACGACACCAGCGACTGCAGCACCGTCTGAGTTATCTGGTGTCTCATCGATAATATAAGACATCATATCGATACTTAATGCCGCCTTCATCGGATAGGTCACCGCCAGCCAACAGGCGTGGCCCAAGGCAATAATCGAATCCTCTTGCTCAGCTAGGTATAAAAGCTCACAAGCCTCAACCGCCAACTCAAACTCACCGGCCTCAATAAAGACATCTAGCAACGGTCGTGCCGTCTGCCAGCAGCTCTCCTTATCACCTAAACCGAGATTAGAACGAGCCATCTGAATCAAGATATAAGCACCCTCCAAGGCCGTCGCCTCATCACCGAGGGCACTGAGTTGCTTATTTGCTTGTTTCAACTCATTTTCAAAAAACACCCGTGCGTCACCAAGCTCTTGGCCACTAATTTGTTCAGCGAGTGATTGTGAGAGAATTTTTCTACTCATAGCTATAGACCTAAACAGCTGCCGGGGCAGGTTTATATAAGGATTAATCAAAAAGTGCTGGCACCAAAGAAGCCGCACAAAGTATACCTGCCAGCTTGCTAAAAAACGCGGACAAAAAAAAGCCCCCAAGAGAGGGGGCTTTTCTTCACTTCAGCGTCAAATTGAGGTGTAGTTTGCAATCCGGTTCTACTTTTTATTGCCGGCATTGATAGACCGATGTGGTTACATTAATTCACCAAAGCACTCAAGCCAAGCCTTCCCATTAACTGCATACTGCGTGGCTAATATCTTTCAACCTAAGCAGCAGTGAACCTGCAGTCACTAAGGTGCTAAAACTCAAAAGGCCAGAAGCAGTTCACCCCGATGAGCTCTCAAGCAATAGCTTCATACCTTCGAATAAAAGATGGTAGCCAGCATAATTAATCACTTAACCTTCGCAAGTCACTTTTAGTGATTTTTTAACAAGCAATTAATCTGACTATTTGATTGTAGATAGACTTAGAAAACCTGATGTGGGCCATAGCTTGTTATATCTAGTGAGCTGTTCACGTCAAAACTGATAAGGAAGTACTTCTCACCACTTTGTGCCCAAGCAATAAGTTTATTCGTCATGATTTAATGAATAGAATGTTATGAAAAAATACTCCTATAAGAAATATTGTTATTGACAAGGATATCTTTGAGAACTCCTCTTAGCGACCCTGTCTATTTATAAGCTGAGACAATGTCTTAGGCTATATTTCATTAAACTCAAACAACTCTATCTCATCTGAATCTTTCTATTGTGAAATCTTAAAAATCTATTGCATGTCTTAATTGATTTTAGCCTAGCCCTCCACACCCTTGTTTAAAACAGTAAGTTGGAAGATAGGGTTATATGTGCTTGATGATATTCTAAAAAAAAATACTATACGCGCTCATATTAATCAATTAGCAAAGGAAACCATTATGTCGAAAGAAGTATTTGATAAGTTTTTAGACGATAAGATTACTAGTTATGCAAAAATTATCGTCGCTAGGGGTGAAAATAATGACCGTTCTGCTGTTGGCGAGCTAGATGTTTATACTTCTATTTTACAAGTTCTACGCCACAAAAATGAGCAAAGCAGAGAAATAGCGAGCTTTAGAGCTTTGGGTGTTTGTGATGCCATTAATGACATATTAGTTGAACTTAAACTTATTGATAAAAATGTTAAGTTTTGGGAACTTTAAGCTAACAACCTTAAACGACAAGCCCATTGCCGTTTTTAGATCTTAAAAGCCTATCTTTCGCCAGCCTCATCCCTACCTTAAAGGGAAGAGTATATTTCAAACTTTTTTAGGCCAGCTATTTATTGCAAACACCAAGTAGCCGTCGGCTTGAGTTGGAGGCTTATCTAAAATAATTGGACTGGGTTTAAATTGCAGAACCGTTGCAGTACATCTACTCTCTGCTTGCTAAAAAACGTAGACAAAAAAAAGCCCCCAAGAGAGGGGGCTTTTCTTCACTTCAGAGT